>VTLG01013734.1_pt1 | contig 11585 bp, 4 predicted proteins | sample 4694571 | NCBI WGS metagenome assembly VTLG01 (sample SAMN12604809, study PRJNA352737) | marine metagenome | biome: ENVO:00000447; feature: ENVO:00000209|ENVO:00000569|ENVO:01000036; material: ENVO:00002151; isolation source: viral sequences binned using virsorter ... | reverse complement strand
GCTGGTGTTGTATATACTGCTGTTGGTAATCCGCTATCTGCTGAAACATTTGTTTTGATAGCATTGAAAAAATTATTGGCCATTGTTTACTCCAAAGTTCTTATTATATTTATAATCTTAGAATCATCCTAATGCAACTGCCATTGCCGCAGCAAACCCTTGTGTTGAACCATAATCCAAAAGTGTATCGCCTGGACTTACAAATTGAACTGAATAATTTGTAGGACTTTCTGCATTATTCGTAAATTTTACTATAGTTCCACTAGTTGGATGTATATTTGTACTTTGTAAAGTTACTAATCCTGTTATATCGGCATTTAATAAAAATGACATTGTGTCATCTGCTGTTATATCTGTAACAATATTTGTAGTTTCAGTTTCCCCACCAGCGTCTCCATGAACACCAGTTCCACCTACTAAATTTAAAGTCTCTGCGTTAGATGATTGTATAAAATTGTCCGCTTCACCACTTATTTGTGATGATAAATTAAATCCTGCAAAAATTTCATTAATGGCTCCTACAACTGTTGTAGCAGAAGTATTAAGTTGATCTCCAGCTGTTGATACAGTTACATTCCCTATATCATCTACCATCCCATTAAAATTAACCCTAAACTGTTCTAAGGTATTGGTTTCTTCTGTAGTTCTAGTTGCCATTTTGTTTACTTAATAATTGTCGAAGCATATCTTTTACTTCTGACATATCTTGTTTTAAATTATTTATTTCTTTAGTATTTTCTTCTAAAGTTTGATTACGATTTTTCCGAGCAAGAGCTCCATTCATATAATTTGTATATGCATCGTTATCTACATTCGTAATTGCTTTACTATATTCATCCCTTCTTAACTCAGGATGATGTTCCACTTTTACTTCACTCATAATGCTAATGCTATAGCTCTAAAATCTTTAATAAATGGTGGTTCTGTAGACCTAGTTCCCCGCATTACTATCTTTGTAGCAAATGCAATAAAGGGGTCTAATCCAGCAACTTCATAAGTTCGTTCTCTAAAATCTGTATAACTTTTAGACTCTGAAACTACCTTATCAATAGTCATTTCTGACCATTCAATATTTTCAAATGCAGTAGTATCATCAGATTTTAAAACTTTATAATATACATCAAGATTTGCTGTACTGAATACTATTGCATCAAACATTATTTTCAATGAGGTTGATGCATTTGCTAAACTAACTTTTCTTGTAATATACACAGCTGCATTCACATCTCCATCAGCTGCAGTTCTTGGTTTATATGAATCTGCAAATATTGTTCCGGCTGTTGGATCACTTGCAGTTAATACACCAGAAGAATAATGGTCTTGGTCTACAACAATATTATTCAATCTATTTTGAACACAAATTATTCCCATTCTTTGAGTATCAAGTACAGGCGATAAATTTTCTAATGGTGTAGATAATGTTGCAAGTACTTCAAATGATTTATTTCCTGTCATTTCATTTGTTTCATTAATAGTAGATGCAACCATTGTTGGTGTTGCAAAATTAATATTTTCATTTGGTGAAACTTCTACTGCTGAAGAACCAGCAACTAATTCAAATGGTGTTTCAGAACCACCTTGTGGTTTTGTTTCACCAGTTGTAGTAGATGCACTAGTTCCAGAAGTTGTTCTAATTTTAGTAGTAACATCAGTTCCACCTACTTCCATTATTTGTAAAGTTATTTTTCCTGTATCCATCATATAATTTTCTGTTGCAGTAGATACACTTCCACCAGTTACTTTTGCACCGGCAAAAGTCTGGCCTGGTGCAGTAATTCCAGTATGTCCTCCTGCAGCTAAATCTAAAATATAATGATCTAAACCAATTTCATCTAATGAAGTATATGTTCCATTTGCGTTAGTTAAATTATAATTTCCACCACTTGTCATAGCAATAGTTCCCGATAATCCAGTAATAGTTACATTATTATTTGTTTTATACATTCCATGATTAAGATGTCTTACTTTTATCTTCTTTGTGCCTGGAATTGTAATTATTGGTGATTGTCCTAAAGAAACAGCTGGTAATGATATATTTTGTAATGTACATACTCCCGGCGATAATGAAAAACTAGCTCGATTGATACTGAATTTCAAATCTTCCATTTGTGCAGCTGTCCATGTAGATGCATTCTGAGATTTAAACATTACACCAGCATAAGGTTGATCTGATATGGTTCTAGTTCCACCTACCTCAACATCTCCCATATGTGATAACCAAATCAAGTAATCCTGAGTATTTGCCATAATGACAAAACAATATTCTATGTCTTGTTGCAGATATACTGGGGCAGGAAATGTGAATAAAGTTGGTGCAGTTGCATCTTCTGAAATTTGAACATCATTAGGTTCAACTGAAGCTGTACCAAAGGGTAGAATTGTTGTAGTAGGGTATCCAGTTCTCATAGTACGAATTTGACATTGTATTGGAACTGTTTCTGATTTTGCTTGAAAATAACAATTTACTGAAGTGACAAATGCACCACCCTTGACATCAATTAAGAACGACTGGGCGACTGGATCCCACCATCCTACTTGTTTATCAGAAACCCTTGTACTAGCAACTGTTCTACTTTCATTTACAGTTACTTTATTAACATCTGCATTTCTGGTTGCAATAATTGTCTCTTGAATATTGTCAAGTAGTCCTTTTGCATAATAGGTTGCTTCTCCCGCGGTATCTACATCTCCTGCAAGTATTCCATTATCTTGCATTGATGTTAATCTTAATACTCTTTCTCCAACTTTAAACGCAGGGTTTCCAGAAACATTTGGGTCTGGAATATTAAATACTCCAGCACATTTTCCTGTAGCTCCTGTGATAAGTGGATCTCCAGCTTCTGCACCTTTATACACAAAAGTAACTCCACCTCCTGTATGTGTTGCAGCTGATGTACTACTTTGAGCTCTAGTTACATTTAAAAAAGTAGTACTATTTTTATCCGTGTATATAAATTTTTCATCATTTATCTGGAAAGACATTGTTCCAGAAGAATTGAAAAGTGCAGTTGATCCTACAGTAACATTATGTCCTGAAGCTCCTGTTAAAGTATCACCTTGTTCTATAGTAGTTGTTAAGGTTGTATACTTATTAATATAAGGTGCTACTGGTGTAACATATTGCGTAACATCTACATTATCAAAAAATGCATATAATCTTGTCATGGGTTTAAAAACCTTACAAGTAAAATTAACAGCTCTAGCTCGACAATAAGGAAGAATTTCTGTACTAACTACCTTATCTCCTTTGGATTCATAATCAATTCTTGGTGTAATTTCAGTACGAACACCTTGTCTTGATTGTCCAGATACAGTTGTTGTAACTGTTCTTTCCATAACCCTTCGGAAAGGAACTTGTTTTCTAGCTGTTGCCCATGAACGATCTCTCCATTGTACAGAGTTACTTGTTTCTCCTGACCAGAAAGTTTCCCATTCGTTCCAAACTGTATTAACTGCACTACCTCCATTTCGTGCAATAAAGGAATCATAGTTACCTTCACGATTGATAACAAGATTAGGCATTCTATTAGTGTCTTTCCAAATGTCAGATGCTGGGTCAAGTGCAATAGAACCTACCCATGCAATTACGTTAAATGGATTTACGTTTTCTATTCTGGAAGCATATGGCTGATTGACCATTTCTGTTTCAGTATAAGGCAAAGTTATTAAATCCCCTGTCTTTCGATAACCAGCTGAAGTTCTTGCACTATCTGTTGAAACAGTTTCTTCTAATTCTGTCATTCTATGTTTAAACTCTGGTCTTAGAATACCATTTGCCATATCCATAGAATTTTGATAATCTGGATGCATACCATCACCGACACTATGTCCAGTAAAGTTGTCTACGATAAATCCATTCTTAAATCTGTCTAGTCCATCTGCATCTTGTATCTGAAACGACTCTGTATCTTTCTCCAACATATTAAGTTGAGAGTAGTATTCCAAGTTCTCAACTCTCTCATTAATCTTACCAATATCCCTCATAGTAAATCTGCGATTCTTTACTTTTCGCATACCTATATCTTGAGGACTAAACGTATATTGAGGAATTCTAAATTCTGCAAGTTGCATTGCATCATCAAGGGGTACAGGCATTTCTGGATTCTCTGCAGCTGCACCTACGATTGTTCTGAACTCTCCGTCAGCATCTAACCATAAAGCTGCATTTTGTGGTAAGTAATAATTAAAAGATGCTTGAAAAGTATCATCCGTTTTAGGTACATCAACTAAAGATGCTGATGTAGATTCAAAACCATTAGCTCCAGTTACAGCTGAACTTCTCATTGCAAATGAAAATGGTGTTGTAGAATATGAACCAGTATTAAATTTCTTACTCTGGTCATAATCTCCAACTCTTGGTCTAAAGTCTATCGAATCTCTAAGGTCATATTCACCAGTTGGTGAGATTACATCTGGATCAACTCTTTGCGCAGAATATAATGGTATCTCTGAATAATCAATACTTGTTGCAGAAGTTCCTACAGGATAGGAATCTACACTAAAATAATTTCCTGCACCATGTGTGAAATAATCAAACACTATCAACAATCTTCCAGTTGGTGGTGCAATACCAGACTTTCTTGCAATACTACCAAGATCATAAAATGTATCTCTCATTCCTGTATCAAAAGTAAAATTACTTAAAATATTTTCATCACCAGCAGTTATAGCTGAAATTGTTAATGTTCCAGAAAAAGATGTTACGGCTGTTTGTTGTGATGTAAGAGTAGTACCAGTAGTAAATGTTTTTGTTGTAAGATATGAAAATGATGCGGTTTGAGTTGTTTGACCTACACCCCCACTTACTGACCCATTTATGATTCTTGCTATTGCACCATTACTTCCTGTTATTTTATCACCAGGCTGAAATATATCACCAGCAATTAATGCATTTGCTCCTGCACTTGTAGTGTATGACATTGTAGGTGCAACTGCGGGTGTATCAAAATCATCTGACATATACACACCACGAACCTTAAATACATCTGCCTTCATTAATGAAATTTCATCATCAGTACAGTTTGTACCATAAATTCCACGATTATCATATGTAGTACCATCAGCAAAATCTTGTGTTCTAGGTATTGCTAACTGTGTCATTGGTTGTAAGGTTTTAGTTTTTTCATTTGCAGTTCCTATCAATGCAGTATATGTAACCTTGAGAACATCATTAGTAAAACCACCACTTAATGATATTCCTAAACTTTGAGGTGAGATTGCTAATTTACAAGTAGCTGCACCATCAGTAGATGGTTTAAATACTGTACCAGCTGCAAATCCTGCATTAGTTGTATTAGCAGTTGATACCATAGATATTACATAATCATCTTCATTAAATGATACAAAAGATTCTCCATCTGGTAATGAAAATGAACCTTCTGTTCCAGTAAGGGTTACTGTATTTTGTCTACGAACTTTAAGTGAAGTATCTACTTTGTTATTAAGTTCTGCGGCTTTTAGAGTTTTAACGGCTTGTTTTGGAAGTTTAGAAATCATTACAAGTTCTTCTTGTTCTTCAAATACAGAACGAACTCTTGTAATAGTAGAATTAGAAACTGCGTCTGGAAATGTTTCTAAAGTTGACAAGGATACATTACTGATTATAGAAAATACCTCCATCCTTTTAACATTACCCAAAGAATCACCTACCTCAAATAAATCTCCAACTTTAAGGTCTGAAGTAAATTGTGTATTAGTTCCTGTAACAGTAGTTCCAGAGGCCGATACTGTTCCTGTTAATTTTTTAGCATCATTTGGATAAATATCAGCTACATATTCTTTTCCACCAGATGCGGCCGCATTTTGTCCATATAATGAATGTGCATCTGATATACCATAAACTTTTGTAGCTGTCAAAGGATTCTTTCCACTTGTAGCTAAGTCACCAGAAAAATTACAGGAAATTGTATCATTTGTTGTAAATGTTCCTGTAGTTTGAATTACATGGAATGTAGTTCCAGCATTTATTTTTGTTCCATCATCAGCATCTGTTGCATTTCCAATAGTGAGATTTCCACTTGCCGCTCCACCACTAGAAGCTTGTGACATTACAAAAACAACATCAGTTGTTATTGATGCAATATATGTTCCAGTTGGAACATTAGTTCCACTAACCCCCATTCCAACTTCAAGTCCAGCAGTAGATGCAACTGTAACATTTGCACTTCCACTAGAATTACTACCAACAGCTAATGTAAATTTTATATCTTGTGGTGCAATATAAACAATTCCTGTTGCACCAGAACTTGATCCTTTTATTCTTGCACCATTATGTAAGAAGTGAGTAGCATCAAATCCTTTATTTGAGACAGCTGTAATAGTTAATTTGGTCAACATTCTAACATCAAAAAGATAATGATGGAATGTTGAAGTTCTAGGATGTGCTCCTGTTTGTGTAGTTGTTCCTGTAGTTCCTACTTCAAATGCTCTAGTTCTTGCAACACCGACTGTTTTTGTTTGTCTTAATAATCCATTAGCTGTCTGGTTTGCATCTGCGGTTCCTTCACTAGCATAAGATGCAGTTCCTGCCCAGTTATTACCAGTATGAAAATGATCCATTCCCCAAACATAAACAGGAGAATTAGTAGCATGAGAGGTTACACCAGTACCTAACCAACCTCTACCAACTCCATCTGTAGCACTTGCAGCTGTAATTGATGTATCACTAGCAATACCAGAACATCTAATTATCTCACTACCTATCTGGACATAAAATGCGCCGGTGCCTGGAAATCTTGCAGTAGAATCTACAACAATAGTTGCGCCTGTATGCCCTGATTCATTTGTATGTGTCACTGGCATTCTCTGGTCACGCAATTCTATTTCTTTAAATGGTTTACTATCATTACCATCTGAAGTAATATCTGGTGAACCATAAACATTCTCAACTGATAAAAAGTTACCAGCACTAAATGTGGTTGGATTATTTTGTACGAAATCTGTTGAACGAGCTTTATTTAATGCAACAAATGTTTGTCCTTGTGTTCCTATTTCATATCCACGAACATATGCTTTACCTGGCGATAATCCTATTGCAATCTTTGTGGAATCTCCACCATCACCAGTACCATCTACACCTCCAACATTAGTAAATACTCCATCATTAAGACCATCGTTGTAATGTTCTCTCATATCAATGTCAAAACCCCTAACAATATAATCACCAGACTCATCATAAGTTCTTCGTGCAAGAGTGTCCTCCAATACTGAATATTCTGTTCCTCTTACTTGTGATAGAACCATGCCTTCTTTAATAGACATTAGTTCAATGAAGTCTGCATCATCCGCAGAACCAAGAGCTTTCTTTGCAAGGGTAAGTGAATATTTTAATCGGTGAGCTCCTTTAGCTGCAAAGTTAGTACTTCCAGTTGCATTGTCTAGAAGTGCAGTTTCTTCTTCAGGAGTTACTAGGGATTCTGTTACTGTGAAACCAACTCTATAAGATGGAGTTGCAGAGTATGCATCTAAGATAATAGTTTGAGTTGAAGTTTGTACAAAAGAACCTCTGATATAAAAGATTCCTTTTTGTACACTTGAAGATGATCGAGTTACTAGGGATTCTGTTACTGTGAAACCAACTCTATAAGATGGAGTTGCAGAATATGCATCTAAGATAATTGTTTGTGTTGAAGTTTGTACAAAAGAACCTCTGATATAAAAGATTCCTTTTTGTACACTTGAAGATGATCCTGTTCCAGTAGCTGCAGATGCAGACGTAAGTGCGGCTTGATTTCCCGCAGTTATTGAATATGATGTACCACCCGCAGTATAGGAAATTGCAGAATCAATATTTAAAATCTCACCATTTGCAAATGTTTTATTAGTTGTACCACCAGCCGCAGTTCCAGATTTTTCATACTTTACAAATATAGTAAGGTCATTAGAATCAGCTGCAGCTTGAGTATTTACAACTTTTGCCACAACCAAAGAAGTTGCTCCTGTAAGTTTCTTTCCTACTAAATCTGTTCTGAAATTTTCAGCAGTATGTGTAACACCACTAACTGTAAATGTTGCTTGAAGTTTTACATAAGAATAGGTAACATCAAATCCAGTTTGGCCTGGAATTACTACTGCACCTTCTTTGAAGAAGTGTGAACCTATTCTTTCTATTTGATTTTGAAGAATGGTTTGCATCTGAGTAAGTTCACGAGCCTGAACTGAATAGGCTGGTCTAAACAATACTCGATGGTATAGACTATCTTCACTAAAATCGTCATAATATGGCGAAACATTTAAATTTGTTTTTTGCATTTTTTCTTCTTAAAATTCAACAACTAATTTAACATCTTCTGTTTGGTCAGAAGCTCTACTAATTGGTTTTCTATTTTCTATATAAATTACATCACCTGAATCTGGTTGTAGTTCAGGGTTTGCATATCCTGCAACAAATACAGTATTGTTTACTGTTGCACTACTACCCACATCTGGAACACCAGTTGCACTTGAGGTTGCTCCTGTTATTGTACTGTTTCCACCAAAAGGAATATTTTGTTTATGTGTTGCATCCGTTCCTTGATTATCATAAACATTCTGTACATAAAATAAAATCTTATTGGTTGCATCCCATTCTACAACAATTCCTTGTGGTATGAATGTTGTATATGCTACTGAACCTTTTGTAAAAGCACCTGACGGAGCTATTGAATCTGTTACTTTATAAGTAAAAACTGTTGAACTAGATACTGTAATATGATGTGTACCTTGATGTCCTGTAGAATTAGTAGCAAAACTTCCTCCTGTAACTTTTACCATTTGTCCAGTTGTTAAATTATGTGCAGCTCCACAAGTAACTGTTACTGTACCACCAGAACCAGCAAAACTAGTAATATCAGCTGCAACTTTTCCAGCTATTGTTTGTGAAATCTTTTCATCTACCAAAAATGTTCCTGAATTACTTGCAAGTTTTATCGAATAAGTCTGTCTTGCAGTAGAACCAGTAAACGCAGAAGTTGTTCCGTATGAATAAGGATTACGAACAATACCTATTTGTCTGAAATCATTTACAACAGAAAAGTCAAATGCTTCAGTTTGTTGTAGTTTAACATCTGTCAAACAAAAGTGTCCTCCAAGTTCCCTTGCAGGATTTGCACCATGTCCTCCATCGGGGCCGATAATAACTTCAAATACTGGATCTGTGGAAAAAGTTAAAATGCCTGATTTTTGAATATCATGTTGTTCTTTAATATCTGCTGGAAGAATTGTTGCATGAGTATATCCTGAATGGACATTATCTGCTGAAGTTATTGAACAAGCTGTTATTTGTCCATCATTAGCACCACTAGTACCACCAATAGTTACTGAACATAATCCACCAGTACCATCTCCACGAATTGGAACATTTACTATCACCCTATCATTTGCATCTGCCCATGCACTACCCCCTATCAAAGAAAGTCCTGCGGTTGGAATTTTTACAACATCTAACCCACCATCTGCTCTTACATTACCTGCCGCTGGTGGAGTAGTTAAAACTGGTATAAAATCTGGTGTTAAAAAGTTCTGTACTTGAGTTGTGGATAATGTAAACATATACTTAATTAAATATCCACCCGCTGCAAATGGTGGTGCAGCTTCAGAAGTTGGTTCTGCGGCTGTCCATGCACCATTATTTTTATTTTCTAATACCTTATAGACTCTATATGCAGAAGTCATAAAGTAAAATGTTGAATCAAATAAACTAGTTGCACCTGAATTTGCAGTATTGGATGCTGAGTAGTTAGGTCTGTACATATCATATGTAGTTGCACCCGAAACATCCAAGTCTCTGCGTGGAATTGCGTGTGTTACGCCTGTGGAATCAATTTTCTTGGCTGCAAGCATATCATCCCAATGGTATGCTTCTGACCTACGATTATCTACAGGGGTAGGTGGGGCCGAATCTGAACCACCAGTTGTACCCGAAGCAAATGCTGAAGGTCTACCAATAAACATATAGTAATTGGTAGGTGCGGCTTCTGAAAAAGATTCTTTAAATTGTTCGGCATTATGAAATCGAAATTTCGATGTGATTATCGCTGCCATGTTGAATTCCTTTGTTTATGTCTTGTTAAATTATTTATAAGAGTTATATAACTCTGTTACGATGTTGTCAGTCTGATATATGATGGTGGTGGTACATTCCAAATCTTTCTAGATGTTGTTGGAATACCAGCCGAACCAGATTCCATTTGGATATGTGAACCATCTTCCATAATAGTAAAATGATAATCATTATCACCCTCATGTTTATTTGTCTGTTCCACAAGTTCTAAAACTTCTCTACCACACTTTATTATATCTACTATTCTTACATCTGCAAAATCTGAAATACGATGATGTACATTAGATTCATGATCACTAATCTGAATATTAGTATAAGTCATTGTTGCATCATATACACCAGCTGTTCCAGCATCTACATTATCCGTTCCTACTTCTGGTGACTCTCTCCTAGTGATATTAGGATATGCATATGCCATCTGACCATCCAATCTGTTAGGCACATCTTCTGTAATACTTCCATATGTGATAGTAGAATCTTCACTTACCATTACACTTTGTTCTTCTGGATCTGTATCGGTTTCATAAAGTATATACCCACCATCTTCAAGTATTATGTTAGTAATTGCAGCTTCTCCTCCAAGTTGATAAGCTTCGTTTATGATAAAATCTCCACTTCTTGGAGTAAGTGATATAGTACTTCCCATACCAGAATGACTAGAACAATAATAAAACATATCATCTAATATATTATCTGTAAATAGATAAACGTGAGCTCCTGCGGTTCCTTGAGAACCATATCTTGTTACTCTTGAATAGGTTTGTACTGTCAAATCTTCACCATCTTCCGCTATTAAATTCCATCTTGTATCTGTAAGTAATGAATATTCAGTATATGAACCAGACTCTAATTCAATTTGAAAATCAATCGAATCTAATATTTGTTCATCATATTCTGCACCTTCTGCGGTTTCAGTTGAAAATGTAAAGGGGTGTGTAGCTACTGAACTATCACTTACATCAAAACGATAGAATCTTGCACCATCAAGTTCTAATGCTTTTTGACTTGTTCCATCTATAACAAATTTACCACCAGCTACTGTTACTGTAAAATCAACATCAGATAATACTTCTGGTTCTAATATTAAAAATTCATCATTATGTGCTGTACTTGACTCTAATAATGTTTGATGATTTTCAGTAGTATCAGTAGTACCACCAGCATACTCAGTTGGTGGTGCAGCCCACATATACTTGATTGCATTCGATTGTCTTGGGCCTAAACCATATCTATTTGTTTGAGTTACACCAGTAAATGCAAGAGTCAGACCAGTTGTAGTGGATGTGGCTGCATGAGATAAAGTAATAGTACCATTATTATTAGTTCCCCCTGTAGTGATAGAATTAAATCTGGTATCTGTAGGAATTCCAGCACCAATAACACCTAACGGAATTCCTACATTTATTTTTGTTGTTGTAATGTTGGTAACTGTTTTAGAACCACTAGTAGTATTTCCTGTAAGAACAAACAACTCATGATTATTTTTCTGACTATTTGACCACCATCCACTATAAATTGGATAAACCGAAACTTCAGTATGTGGTCT
>VTLG01008477.1_pt1 | contig 11585 bp, 15 predicted proteins | sample 4694571 | NCBI WGS metagenome assembly VTLG01 (sample SAMN12604809, study PRJNA352737) | marine metagenome | biome: ENVO:00000447; feature: ENVO:00000209|ENVO:00000569|ENVO:01000036; material: ENVO:00002151; isolation source: viral sequences binned using virsorter ... | reverse complement strand
ACAGCCGAACATATGAACTGGTCAAAAACCAACTATCAATATTTGAGGAGTCTGGAAAAAGAAAATTCTGATTTGCACAAAAAACTTTTAGACGCATATCTACAAACAAAATCTGAACTTGAAAACAAAAGATAAGGAGTGAGTAATGCCACCAAAATATAGCTATGAGAAGATTAAAAAATTTAATTTGTTCAAGGAAGAAGATAAGTCAAATCCGAAAGCTCCTGATTATGGCAACAGTAAAGTCATACTCGAAGTGGCTTTAGAGCCTGGACGCTATTCTTTTTCCGGCTGGCAATACGCTGACACCGGGAACATCTCTGTGGAAATTCAAAAGGTCACTGAAGACACGGCTGGCGGGAGCGGGTTCGATGCCTGACCTGGAAATCATTGGAACTTGAAACGCCGACAACTGTATGGACAACCCCCGGAAAGCTCCACGTTCTTTGCCGGGGAGAGCTGATCATCGTTGATCGAACTGCGAGTCAACTGACGGATCTTGCCGTCAAGATCCTGGAAACGGTTGTGGAGATGAACTTGAACTTGAAGGAAAAGGAGCGAGGGGGTTAACTTTCGCTCCTTTTCTTTATCGCACTCTCGAATTTATCCGCTAGTTGAGAGTTATACTCAACATTATTAATCCAGTGATTGTAAAGATTAAAGGTTGTACGCTCGGTCTTGTGCCCCAGGTACCTCGCAATCGTCGTCCAGCTTGCATGTTTCGCATCCACAGTGGGTTTAAAAACATCAACACAAATCGAGGCAAAAATGTGACGGAGTTGGTGCCATGTAATGTGGTCAAAATCTCCCAGCTTGTCACACGCGCTATGCAAAATGCGGTTACGCCAGTTATCACTCGAAACTTGTGTTGTCCCTTCCCGAGTGATGAACACACGGTCATCCCCGCTTGATTTTGGGGATCTTAGTTTCCATGCCTTCAACGACTGAATTAAATCGGATGTCAGAAAAACATTTCGGCGTGATTTAGATGTCTTTGGAATACCCGCCTCTGAAAAACCACCTTCCACTTTGCGCGACGATGTACGGACATTCACACACTTGTTTTCAAAATCAATAAACTTCCATTTCAAACTGGCTTGCTCCCCGAAACGCAGCCCTGTTTGTGCAGCAAAGCTAACCGCAAGGCCGTCGCACCATTCGGGGTCTAGCTGTTCAGCAACACGGATTAAATCCCCTATTTGTGCAGGATCAATGCGCTCAAGCTGCGTACCCTCTTCCACTTCCTCTTCAGTTAAATTATAAACGGAATCTTCGTGACGAACATCGCGTATCACATTTTCGGAGATCCACCCTTCTTTTTTGGCAACATCAAAAACCTGTTTTAACGTCCTCAGTTTTTCAGTTTGGGTTTTAAATTTAACTGTCAGATTGCTGATTAAAAACTCAACATCCTTCGCCTTGATATTGATACATTTAATGTGCCCCAGGAGTTTACCTCGGACTTGAGCTTTGGACCATCCGTTTGCGTTGGTTTTTGAATTTACCCCATGCTTGTAGGAAATTTTCTTTTCATGGACGCGGCGGTCTATATCCAAACAAAAAATTTCGATGGCAGATTGAACCGTGCCGACTGCTGAAAACGTAATGGCTCCACCCTTATCCTGGGCAGAGTTTACAAATTTGGCGTAAGCATCGGCTTCGGCTTCGGAGGAAAACTTGCGCTGTTCCCCCTTGTCGCCTGTCGCTTTTTTGATCTTTGTAGGACGAGTGTCTACAACCCATCGGTTGACTGACTTTCTATAATTTGGCGTTACTTGCATTTTTCATTCTCCTGTCTTTTTTTATACTCAGCCTCAAAGCGCGCAAGCCCTTCTGCGCGCCATTTATCATAGGCAGCTTTCGTAACAAATCTAGTCAAGCCGCCACCACTGTACTCAGGGCTAAAACAAACGTGTGATAGCTGGCTAATTTTGCGGCCATCGTCTAATTCGATGTCGTACCAGCGCGAACAAAAGCTATCGCGTCCGACGCTGACGATCTTGCCGAAGCCTTCAGGGTTGGCCTGGTCGCCGTTGTAGAAAATTTCGGTGCCTATATGTAATTCTTGCATCGTTCAGACCCTACCCTTCATCCGTTCAATTATCATGTCGGTTTCGGTTGCATATCGCTCTATAGTGATATTTTTTTTAACTGAAACGAAATCTAAAAGTGCATCAAATGAACTAATTGCTTGCTCTGGTGCTTCTTCTTTTTCAAGTTGATCAACGAAAATATTAATTGCCCAACGGTTCCCGCAATTTCGATATTCTTGTGGTACGGCTGAAATATCCTCGTAATACCCGGTTACGCGATAGCTATCGTCTTCCAATCGTTCAGCAAAAATTTTTAAACCCCAACTCACACCATTTAAATAAACACGCTGTTTGTTGGTTTTCGGATGTTTCCAATAATTAAAAGGCATTTTTCATTCTCCTGGGTGTTATCGTGTATTTTATTATCTTCTATATAATAACTGACAGTTAACATTACAACCCCCTCGGAGAAAAAAACCTGACGGTCATGCAACGACAAAAAAAAAAGCCGCCCCCGAAGGGGCGGCTAATACATTGATTTTATTTGAGCCTGACGGTTGAAAACCTGACGGTCATGCAACGCTAGCTGCGTGAACGCTTCCATTTGAGATACTCGGCACCCTCCTCTAAGTCTGCAAATGCCTGGATGCGTGTGGTCGGTTTATCAGCTTTGGGATCGATGACAAACAGGATGGTGGCCCCGTACTCGTGATTGCGGAAGCCGTGGATTTTGGCGTAATCATCTATGTACTTATAGCCTCGTGCTCGGCCCATCCAAACCACACGCCCGTCCTGAAGCTCTTCCTGGTTGAGTGACCAGTTATGATGGTGCCCGGCAACATATACATCAGCATCTTCATCCCACAAAGCGGCCCTCTTCTGGCCGTGCAGCGGATTATAAATGGAGGTTCCTTTATGATTGTGGGCTGCGTCAACTTTAATTTCACAGCTTGGAAATTTCAGTTTAAATCGTGCCCTCCAATCCACCATAGGGATCTGTTTTGCAGAGATGGTCTTCAGGTAAGTCGAAAATTCGGAGTGCATCTGGTCATGATTCCCGAACAGCCAGAGGAGCCAGGGGATATTGCTTTCGCTAAGAAACCAACGGGCCAGTATCTGTTCTGATTTACGAGAAATATCCTGCTCGGCATAGAGATGAATCAAGCGGCCCCAGTTATCGGCGGTGTCCCCAATATTGACAGCCATCATTCCTTCGGTTTCGGCAAGGATTTTGACATCCTGCCTGAGTAGGGAAATATTACAGCCTGGGCCGAGATGCGGGTCTCCCACTACGGCTAGGCCGCGAACAGAATCATCTGAAATTTTAATAGAAAACCATTCCTGCGCTTTCTCGTATTTTCTTTTCTTCTCAGAGATCCTCTCCATGTGATCCAGAAGTTCTTCAGCAGGAAGGGTGTCCTCCATGCCGACAAACTCAGGCATAGTGATTTTCTCAGGGGTGCGGATTTCGGATTGGGAGGTCGTAGGATTTTTTGCGGTATAAACCCGGTGGGAAAAGGTGCTTCGGTTAACGTCCAGAGCTTTCGCAGCTTCCGTCACGCTCCCATATTTTTCAAGCGCGTCAAGCGTTTCCCGACGCAACGCTTCGGATAAAGGTTTGGTAGGCATTCACCCTCTCATCCTGTCGGCCAAACGCTTTGCCCTATGGGGAACTTGCGTTGCAAATTTGCTGTCCAGTAATTCGTCGGCAGCAGTCTCATAGTTGGAGGGTTCTGCCGATAATGCCGACAGCATTCGATTGAAACCAGATAGAGCTGGGTATCCAAGCTGGAAGCACAGCTCAATTAACACCCTCTTTATTCGGTCAGGCTGGCGGTCGAACCAATAAAATTTGCTGCATTCTTGTACACTGCGGTCGATGTCGTTGCGAAGCATTACTTCCGCTTCTTCTTCAGTGATCCCTAGACCGCCGCCTTCTTTATCGATATTTCGCCCGTAACCAATTGAGAGGCGAGGGGGTACAGCCGTATCGTGATAGGCGTGTGCGCGGAAACCTTCCTCGATGATTAAACTTGCGGTTATCTCATCGACTAGATCAGTCATTTCTTTTTGCCCATGAATTTTGTCGCACCCCTGAACCCGAAGCTGGCTGCTACGATAGTCATTAAACTATATTTGTAGAAGTCAGGGGTATTTTTAAGAACCGCAAACCCCCTTGTAACTATATCTTCACAACCGGGAATAAAGCACATAATTAAGGGGATACTAAACAAAATGGTTAGCCATTCGTCTTTCCAACTAGACGCACTTGCTTTTGCTTGTTCGATATCCCAGTTTATTTCACCTTCAGCTTTGGCTATAGCTACCCTTGCCTTGCCTTTGGACTCTGCTGTTTTACGTTCAAGATAGCTGCCGCCCAGAGAAGTCACGGCACTAATAAGTGGTCCTATGAATGGAATCATTTCTTAGCCTGTGTAAAAGATGTTGCGCCAAAATACACAGCAACCAGTCCCGACAATCCGTAAAAAATTGGACCGACAGGCGCATTCTTGTACGCTTCTGGATTAACAAGAACACAAATTACAGTGATTGACATAAGGGCGAGTGCAGCCCAGCACATAAGCCTTCGGTTAACCTGATAGGCTGCTTTGTCAGGAATATTTTCGTCGCTCATTTTCCCCCCAACCTTTTTGTGATGATTTCTTCAGCCATCGGCAGGAGCCGAATACCCATATAGCCAATCAAAAAAGCAATTGCCGGACCCCAGGTCATATCAAGCGTAAAATGCTTCATCACGGGGGGAATAAAAAACTCAGCGGCAATCCATCCGACAATCAAAGCCAAGCCGACATTCTTTACCGCTGAGAGGTCAAACCGTTTTTGCAAAAAACTATTGCAAGCCCCTCCAATACCGGCCGAAAGCACACAACATGTTTTTGGCCCAATGGTCAGAATCAACCACTCCATTTAGATGACCTTTTCTTTCAGAAGAATCGCTCCTACCGCCGATGCCATAGCGATAAAGCCAATCCATCCAATACCTGTCATCATGCTGACAACAATGCAGCCGACAGCAACGCCAGCCCAAGTCGAAGGTTCTCTGATTCTATCGGTAATCCAATCCATTTTTTTCTCCTAAGTTAAAATTAGTGATTCTTAAAAAAAGCGTTTTTTTCACTTTTTTTTGTTTTTAAAATCAAGGACTTATTTTTTTCTTGACACGAAAAAAGCTGAAAACAGCCATTTTTCAAAAACCCGTATGGTACAATGGTTCATAAGAACGCGATAAGCGTCAGCTATTTGACATTGTGAATCTTGACCGTGCTGCTGTTGCTTTAGCTCAGAAAGGAACAGTTATGAGTAACAAACACATTTGGAAAGCCGTCAATTCGGTTTGGCCCAATGACGTTAACCTGGTGCCAAATGAAAAAGACGCAATCACTTTAACCAAACGACTTTTTAAAAAATTCTATGGTCGAAAATGGTGTGGTAAAATAAAAATTACTTCGGGCAACCGATACACTTGGGTGAGGAGAGGTACTCTTTTAATAAACCCAGACCGACGAGGTTACTACGGGGGCTGGAGAGATATAGTACACGAGCTTAGTCACTATATTCACCGGCGAAAAAACCCTGGCCTGAGAGATCACGACCCAAAACAGGCTTATCTTGAACGAGCAATGGCTGAATATGTTGTTGCCAGTTTAAAACGTAGAAAAGAAAAAACGCCCCAAGCAGCAACTTAGGACGTTTTCACAAACTAAAACATCAATCAACACCGCGACAGTAACACGGCTCCTGATTCATAAGCAAATTATTTATGTTAAAAATTCTTTTAAAACTATTGCTGTTGCCCCGGTCAAAACAGACCCACAGATTAGAAAAGCTGCCTTTTCCCAGCGTGATTTTAGATCCTTTAGAGTATCGTTACACTCTGACCATTTCTCAGAACATTCGATGGTGTGCTCGCGAATCGCATCGTTGGCTTTCCTCGCCTCCTCAAGAGCTTCGGCAGCGATCATCGTCGGGGTTTTGCGAACCATACCAGTAAACCTTTATTTTTTTTTTGACTTTGTTGGGGGAAGAATTTCTATCGTCTCACCAGAATCGACCATGCAAAACATATGCTGCCGTGGCAGGAAGATAATCAGACTCCAACTCCCCTTCTCAGAGGCATAAATCGTCATCAGCGCACCTCTGTCAGTTATGCCCATAACCCTTGGTTTTTCGCTATGTAGCTCAAGTAAATTAGCGGCTGGGTCTGTCGGGGCGCAGGGTACACCTTGTGCTGATAAGTCTGTCGTAAAAAAAGCCGCCAAAAAAGCGGTCAGAAACGCGGTGGTTTTTACCACAATTTCTAACTGTCCTTTGGGTATTTGGTTTTAACAGCGTTAATCAATTCCCGCATCGCATCAGCGGCGGTGTCGCCTTTCCAAAGCGCATCTAGTTGATCGCCAATCGGCGGATATTCGTTGCGCCTGTCTTTTCTGTATTTGGCTTCGGGGACATTGACCAGCACATCGTCCAAGGCTTCCTCGATGGTTTGGTGATCCCCGATGATCCAGCGTTTTCCGTCAACCCAATAGTTATTTTTAACGGGTTCGCCTTCTTCGTCGTAGTTTTGACCGTCTTTGGATAAAAATTCTTTAATTTCTGGCATAAAGTTCTCCTAGCCGATGACCGTGTAGCCAATTGTTGTACCGCCACCCATGCGATTTTCTATATACAAAGTTCCATCGGTATGCGCTGAAAAGTTAAGTTTTCCATCGGTTCCCGTGGTCCCAGACAATGCCCCCGTGGTAACGGCCACACGCCCCGATGAATTTGTGTGGACTGTGGTTTCCGCCGTGCCTGTCGAAGCATCAAAAGCAACAATCGCAAAGTCTGTAGAAATGCTGTGGATGAGGACAAAGCCATATTGAATCGGAGGCGTGAAAGATGTGACGGCATCATCGCCCAAAGAAATCGCAGTCTGAGTTCCGATCTGCGGGACGATTGCTCGACCCGTTACAGTAACACCGGTTGACGTTGTTGTTAGTTTCGTATTGCCGTCATGGTACAAAATAATCGAACTATCGGGTAAGCCGACCAATGCGTTTTTCGTGCCAGAGGTCCGAACAAGAAGAATACCAGTTGAATTATCGATATAAGAATTAGAAGCGTCATGGTAAATAGCTATGTCAGAACCTGCACCCCACAATGCCTTGGCATTATCTGGAAATAGAATGTCGTCAGTGCCGGTCGGAACTGTGAATACAGTAGCATCAGCATCATTCTTTACAGTGATATCGCTGGTCGATCCTTGTCCGGTGAGGATGAGACCTTCAGCCGCAGTATATCCAAGAGCCGCATTGTCTCCAGCAGCAGTATCACTTGTCGCGTTTACTGTGCCACCGCTAATGTCACCAGTTGTCGTAATATTTGATGAACCATTGTCAATTGCCCCAAACCCACTTGTGATAGACCCGCTATTTAATGCCCCTGTAGTTACAATATTCCCACCGCCGACAGAGTGAGACGAAAAGTAAGTTGATACGGTATCAACATTAGTCATCCGCATCGTTCCTGCATCGTTAATGAGAATACCATCGCCCGACGCAACAGCGGTTGTTCCCCGGGCTGTGCCGCCGTCAATCAGATTAATTTCTGCTGCCGTAGAAGTCACGCCATCCAGGATGTTCAATTCAGCGGTTGTAGATGTTACGCCATCCAGGATGTTCAATTCAGCGGCTGTAGTCGTAACGGCTGTGCCGCCGATCAGCAGCTTGTCTTTAACAATATCTACAACAGCACCGCCAGCGGTGAGTAATTTGTCTGCGCTTTCATCCCAAAGAAGATAAGCACCAGAAGTAGCACCGAAAAATTTGACATCAACACCCGTATCGTTTACGCCAAAAGTCGTGGCTCCATCGATCTGAACCGCGCCATCAATATCAACGGCATCGAGATTTGTTGTGCCATCGATGTCTGCATTACCCGATATATCTAATGTTGCAGCATCTAATTCACCAGCAACAGTTAATACCCCATCAGCAATAGTCATTAAGTCTGTATCACTAGTATGACCAATTGTTGTTCCATTGATAATGACGTTATCAACTGTCAGAGTAGTTAACGTACCTAGTGAAGTAACATTTCCTTGAGCAGCAGTAGCAAGTGTACCCGCAATCGTCCCACCAGAAACATTAATTCCAGCGGAAAAAACAGGTATCTGGTTCATGGTGACGACACCCCCGGCACTAATAGCAATAGCATCTAAATCTGAAGCAGAACCTATATTCCCACCATCTTGAATTGTAACACTTGCATTGAAAACGGGCCGAGCAGCAAAAGTAGCAATACCGGTTTGGGTCAAAGTACCAGAAACATCTAGGTTTCCATTTAAATCTACAGTGGTTGCAGTAATTTCAACTTCCGTATCAGCATCTATATCCAGTTGTCCGTCTGCACTGGAATATATTTTCAATGCGGAATCACGGAATGTTAAGTACATAGTTGAATTTAATAACAGCCCTGCATCAGCAACATGAGTTAAGGTTACATCTTGATCATTACCAAATTTTATAATACCGCCGTCAGCAAGAAACAAATCACTAAACTCAGCAGATGCAGAACCTAAAGTTGCACCATCAGCACTTGCCGGAACGATAGAGGTTCCTACAGTTGAAGTGTTTAGTACAGGACTCGTGAGCGTCTTATTCGTTAAAGTTTGAGACCCCGTAAGTGTTGCCACAGTGCTATCGATGTTTAGCGTCACAGTATTACTCGACGCCGCAGAGCTTAGACCGGTTCCCCCCGCGATTGTCAGCGTTTCGCTATCTAAATCAATTGCGATTGTTCCAGAATCAGAGGTAATGTCCAGGTCTTCAGCCGTAATTTTGGCATCGACGTAGGCTTTAATCGATTGTTGGGATGCAACTGCGTTATTGGCATTTGACGAAAAATCATCTTCATCCAGAAATGCTGACCCACTTATTGCCCCCTGCAATACGGGGCTGGTCAGAGTTTTATTCGTCAAAGTTTGAGACCCGGTCAACGTCGCCACGGTGCTATCGATGTTTAGCGTCACAGTATTGGTTGAAGCCGCAGAGCTTAAACCTGTGCCACCGGCAACGGTCAGCGTTTCACTGTCGAGATCGATGGCAATAGTCCCACTATCTGACGTTATATCCAGATCCTCGGCGGTAACCTTGGTATCCACATAAGCTTTCACCGATTGCTGAGAGGGAACGGCAGATGCTGAATTGCTCGACATGTCGTCCTGATCGATAAAATCAATTAGATCCGCAGTGCCAGAACCTGTATAACGGATCATTTTGTTGGCAGCAGAGGTCAGACCGGCGATGGCTGAAACTTCCGCATCTGTTGAAGCATTGGTAAATAATTCAAACGCCGCCCCGTTTGAAGAAAAGCCGAGTATTTTGGAGGAACGGGCTGTAGCATCGTCCGTCACTTCCGCTGTGGTTAAATCTGTGACGGTTTTTGAAACTTTAAAGGAACGATTAAGACTGTCTGTTATCTCCTGCATTTGATGGGTCAGCTTATCAAGGGCATTTTCATGGGAGCTTGCAGGAAAGGGATCGTTTTCCACATAATCTGTGGCCTGGGTTAAAGCCGTGTCTCTCAGCAGAACAACGACCTCGGTCGAGGCCGGAACATTGCCGGACGTAAATGTCACAGTCCCGCCGCCGGTATCACCGACCCCGGATACTGTGTAATGGGTGTCAATGGTTTTCAGTGTTTCTGCACCGGTCGCCGTAGTCCTAATATAGACTTTCAGCTCACTTGTGGAGAAAACCTTGAAGGTGTAATTAAACGCCGTTGCCGACCCGTTGCCGCTGTAGGCGTTTTTGATGGTGGTGGTTGATACAGTCATTTAACTAACCCTTGTCCTTGTAATAATTTCCTCTCGTGATAAACCTGACTTAACTCTTCGCTACCGGGACTCAGCAGCAACCCCGGAATTGCCCTGTCATAAAATTTCTTTTCTAAATTTTTGATGATGTTTGCTCTCATTTTTTGATTACCGTTAACGTAAAAATGAGATGTCATCGTGGACCACAAAGCTTCGCGGAAAGGCATTGCCGGCAACCCCGGTCCCGGACTCAGCATAATTTTATTCTTGGCAAAATCCGTCCAGATGGTCTGCTGTTTTTCACTCAGTCTTATGCCCCTCAATTTCTCCCGTTTGGTTGTCAAAGGCATTCCCAGACGAACAAGTTCTTTATGTAAAGCTGTCGGAGCTTCCCCTTCGGTGAGGTGTATCGGGGTGATCAGGTTCCAAGCTGCTTTCACCGGGTTCATGTCAAACCGGACACTTGTTTGTTTCGGGTTTCCAAGAACGTCAAACTGCAAGGCTTTGCTGTCGGCATTCCCGAAAACTAAACTGTTCTTTGTCTGCACAGCCCAGGTTTCGAGAAGTATTTTCTGAAAATTGGATTTAACGTCGCCTTTCGGCAGACCCACCAGATCATACCTTGGCATTCCATCTGGACCCAATTCCATGTTCTGAACATCTTTCAAGGTATAAAGGGGAACCTGGAAGCTTGCCCGTGTCTGTGCGGGGTCAAGAGATTTATTGATGTTTCTTTGTGCGGCAGAAAAAGGAGCTGGAAAAGGAGTTCCCGCAATCATGTTCCCCATCGGGCTGTTTGTCAGATGTGAAATATCCTGAGTTCTCATCGTCGTCATTATAGAAGACATGCCCTGCAAAAAGGGTATCTGATTGAAATAATCGACTGTTGAAAATGCGGCGGCTGTAAACAGGTTTTCCCTTTGAGTCGGATCGTTTACCCGTCGCGCACGCTCAATGGTATTTGCCACAATACCGAAAAACGCGCCCACAGGTTCAAGCCCTGCATAATTGATATAAGTAACGGGTCCGTTATAAAGTCCAGTTATCCGGTCGAGTAATGGAAGATCATCGCCGTCATTGTCTTTCGGCCAGTTTTCACCCTTCAAAACCAGCGAGTACGGTCGCCAATTCGGCGGTAGCATCCTCCGTTGCTTTTCATCTCTGGGCATACTTCCAGTAAGCCGCCCCTCCATCGCCATTTGACCGACCAGATACATTGTCCCAGCGGTCGCTGACAATCTTCCCATAAAGCGTTGCTGGGCGACCGCACCGTTTTTCCCCGAAGCGTCCTTCCAGGCTTTCGGGTTGAGGGGCATAAACATCGGGTGTCTTTCAAAAACACGACGGATCGCATTAGTCGGGATCTTGGCAAACGGTAGTAACATTCTGCCGAAAAGAGGTACTTTCTGAATCGCTGTGGTAAATACTCCTATCGAACCCAAATCATCGGTCAGCGTGTTGTACCTTGCCGCCGCATCCATCTCTCCTGCTTTCGCCCTGGGATCGAGCAGAACCATAAGCCCGTCGTCCAGAGCGTCCTGGTCACTGGCCCCCATGCGTTTCGCCACAGCAGCCTTGTTATAAGCCTGTGCGAAAAGCTCACCCCTTTGCGATATTGCTTTCCAGAACTCATCAGCACCGACGAGGAAACGCCCCGGCAAACGGATTACCTTGCCAAGCCAATCCACGGATTGTCCGGTCCAGCCCGAAAGCCCAAGACGCTCGGCATCGATCTG
>VTLG01003828.1_pt1 | contig 11585 bp, 13 predicted proteins | sample 4694571 | NCBI WGS metagenome assembly VTLG01 (sample SAMN12604809, study PRJNA352737) | marine metagenome | biome: ENVO:00000447; feature: ENVO:00000209|ENVO:00000569|ENVO:01000036; material: ENVO:00002151; isolation source: viral sequences binned using virsorter ... | reverse complement strand
ATGTTTGATCTTGAACAATATATAGGCAGAAAGATAACATGGGTTACTGGTAAAACCTTTGATAAACACATATATAATAATAATGGTAATGTACCAAATCTTATGAGGAGAAGTTGCACAATAGATTTAAAATTAAGACCTATGTTCAATTGGTGGCTTAAAACAATAAATAGAGTTTGTGAAATGCGTATTGGTTTTAGAGCAAATGAAATAAGAAGAAAAATAAATCAAGATAAAAGATTAAATAAAAATGGTTTTTTAGAAATGAATCACACATTTGAAAAAACAAAAAATGGTAAAAATAAATGGACACAAGTTGAGTGGCAAAAACCAATATATCCTCTTATAAATGATAATCTTTATAAGGATCAAATTGAATCATACTGGAAAGATAAAAATGTAAGGTTTGCTCCTATTAATAATTGTGTAGGATGTTTTCATCAAAATAAATTGCTTTTAAGAAAAAGATTTGATTGGCATCCAAATAAGATGGATTGGTTTAAAAGTAAAGAAGGTAATGATAATATTATAAGAAGAACAGATAAAAATAAAAAAAATATAAATATTTGGAGAGCAGGTCAAGACAAACTAACATATAAAGATGTACATAATGCTTTTAAACAATTATCTATATTTGACATAAATGAAACAGATTTCAATGAATGTGATTCTGGTTATTGTGGAATTTAACAAAACACTTTATTTTTTATTGTATAATTGATTAATCAAGTTTTTTCAAGATGGCACATGGTGGAAAAAGAGATAATGCAGGTAGAAAATCTAAAGCAGATGAGGTTTCTTTAATAGAGAAGTTATCACCTTTAGAAGATACAGCATATGCAGCACTTAAAGCAGGAGTTGAAAAAGGAGATTTTAAATTTGTACAGTTGTTCTACAACTACTATGCAGGTAAACCTACAGAAACAAAGAATATAAATGTTTCAGAGGATGTACCTTTATTTATAGATTAAGAGATAACCATAACTCTGATCTGTAATTTATATGCAGGTTAAAAAAACACAAGCACTTACCAAATTAAGAAAACTAACTCAAAGAACAAGAGTTATAAAAGGTGGCACATCAGCTTCCAAAACAGTATCTATACTTTGTATATTAATAGATGAAGCAATAAGATATAGAGGTAAAGAAATAAGTGTAGTAGCAGAATCAGTACCATCTTTAAGAAGGGGTGCATTAAAAGATTTTATAGGAATACTACAAGGATTAAACAGATATAAAGAATCACAATTTAACAGAACAACCCTTAAATACACTTTTACTAATGGCAGCTATATTGAATTTTTTAGTACAGATCAACCAGATAAATTGCGAGGAAGCAGAAGGACAAATCTCTTCATTAATGAGTGTTCTAATATTCCTTTTTCTGCTTATGGTGAATTATCTATACGAACATCTGAAGTAGTATGGTTAGATTATAACCCTACACATTTGTTTTGGGTAGATAAAGAAGTAATAGGGCAACCTGATACAGATTACATTACTTTAACCTACAAAGATAATGATGCACTATCACCAACAATAGTTAAAGAAATAGAGAAAGCAAGAGATAAAGCAAGAACCTCAACTTATTGGGAAAATTGGTGGAATGTATATGGATTAGGTTTACAAGGTACACTATCAGGTGCATGTATTCCTGATTGGAAAGAAATAGATAACATACCACAAGAAGCAAGATTACTAAACTATGGAATGGATTTTGGTTACTCTGTTGATCCATCTACACTTATTGCACTTTACAAATGGAACAATGCTTATATATTTGATGAGGTACTTTATAAAACAGGAATGTTAAATAGAGATATAAGCAGGTTTTTAGAAGCAAACAACATACAAGATAATATTATTGCAGATTCAGCAGAACCAAAAAGTATAGCTGAACTTGTAGGATATGGGCATAAAGTATATCCTGTATCTAAAGGTAGAGATTCAGTAGTATATGGTATAAACTTAATAAACCAAAATGAAATATACATTACAGCAAGAAGTAGAAACCTAAAAAGAGAATTACAAGGTTATGTATGGGCAAAAGATAAAGATGGTAATACTACAAGTAAACCTTCTGGTTCACATCCTGATTGTATTGATGCAGCAAGATATGCACTTACTGACCAATTAGAAAACCCAAATAAAGGACAATATTTTTTATATTAAAAAAAAGAGTAAAATATTTTTTTATTAACAAATTATTAATATATTTACAGAGTTAAAAATTACAATAAATGACTTACAAAAAATTTAAAATACCTGAAAGAACTGAAACTTTTATAGCTGTTGGTTATAATATAGATAGAGAAATATCAATACTTGGAGAAACAGAAAAAGCATATCATATAGTGTATAGTATTCCTATAAAAAAGGGTTATACTCAATCTGTTTCATTTAGAGATGTATTGTTATGGATTCCTAAATCTATATGGGATAATGATAAATATTTTGTTATGAATCATAAAGAACAAAGGTTTTTTCAAAAACCTGTTTGGATAAAATAGAGTATAACGTTAATGGGGTAGCAATACCCCTTTTTTAATTTAAAAACAAATATTATGGACAAACAATTAGAAATATATTTCAGAACAAATAAATTAGATAGCATGACTGCAGAAGAATTACTACAGCTTGAGAATGATTTATTTAATGCTTGGCAACAAACTAAAACAGTATATGAATATAAAAATTTAATGAATAATGAAAAACGAGAATAATTGGAGAAATGATTTTAGTGTTGAGTACAACCTAATCAAAAAAGCAATAGCAAGAGAAAATATAAAGCAAACTTTTAAAACTATAGGTACAGCAGCTTTGTTTATGTGGTGTAGTTATGGTTTCATGTATGCAATAGTATATACAACACATTTTATTTTAGATTACTAATATGAAAGGTTGTATGAGTTGGTGTATAGATAATGATATTAAAATATACCCTATAATCTGGAAAGAAGCAAATCCTGAAACACCACCAAGATTAGCAATCCAAGTAGATTATAAAGGGTTTAAAAGAACAGGTGATATACTATGGTCGCAAAAGAAAAAAAAAGAAAGGCATGGTATGTATCAAAGAATAGAAGAACTTTATTGTTTTTATTTCAATAGAGATAATTAGTTTTCATTTGTTTTTGGTTTAGTTAGGGGATTTTATATCCCCTTTCTTTTTATACATATATCTCATTAGGTTATTGTTATTATATGAAGATACAAATACAAGTACCTACAAGTTTATCAGAAATAACATTAGATCAGTACCAAAGATTTAATAAGATAAATACAGAAGAAAATCAAGATACTAATTTCTTGTTGCACAAAACTGTAGAGATATTTTGTGGGTTAGAATTAAAAGATATTGCAAAGATAAAAATGCAAAGTGTAAAATCTGTTCTAAAAGATATAGATAACATATTTGCAGAGAAACCTGATCTTATACCTACATTTAAATTAAGAGGTGAAGAATATGGATTCATACCAAAACTTGATGATATTAGTTTAGGTGAATATATTGATTTAGATGATTCTTTTACTGATTGGGATAATATGCACAAAGCAATGGCTGTACTCTATAGACCTATTACAATGAGAAAAGAAGATAAGTATTTGATTGAAGAATATAATGGAACTGATGATGCTGAAATAATGAAGCAGATGAGGTTAGATGTTGTAATGGGTTCTATGGTTTTTTTTTACAATTTAAACAGCGAGTTGCTACAAACTATCCTGAACTATTTGAACAGGGAAATACCCAATCAAATGAACACTTCACAACTTCAAACTTTGGAAATAAATGGGGATGGTATCAATCAATCTATGGACTTGCTAAAGGAGATGTTACCAAATTTGATGGTGTAACAAAAATGAATATGCACGAATGTTTATTGTATTTAGCATTTGAAAAAGAAAAAGTAGAATTAGAAAAACAACAAATAAAAAGATATAGGAAATGACAGGTTTCTATGATTTAACAGATAAGATAAAAGATACATTACAAGCAGAACCATTTGTAAATACAGTTACCTATGGTAGTTTAGATGATGTAGATTTAAACAAACAAACTATATTTCCTTTATCACACATTATAGTAAATAATTGTACAGTTGCATCTAACTTATTACGATTTAATATATCAGTTCTTGCAATGGATGTAGTAGATGAAAGTAAATTAGAAACTACAGATAACTTTGTAGGAAATGATAATGAACAAGATGTACTTAATACACAACTTGCAATACTAAACAGATTAATAGCACTACTGCAAAGAGGTACACTATATGAAGATAAATACCAAGTAGAAGGTGAAGTAGGATGTGAACCCTTTGTAGATAGGTTTGATAACAAGTTAGCAGGATGGGTAGCAACATTTGATGTAGTAATACAAAATGATATGACTATATGCTAACCAAAGGAGAAACATACAAGGTACTTAACAAGTTTAAAAACTATGTTATACAACAAGCAAAAGCAAACCTTACAAGAGGTAAAAAAAATGTTACTTCTGATTTATATAATAGTTTAGAAGGTAAACTTAAAACAAGTAAAAATTCTTTTGAGATAGATTTTTTAATGGAAGAATATGGTTATTATCAAGATAGAGGTGTGCATGGTACAACCTCATCATATATAGAACTTGGAAGATACCCAACACTTGCAAGATTTGGTAGTGGTAAAGGAAAGAAAGGAAAAGGATTATCACAAAGTATTAAGGAATGGGTAAGAAAAAGAAGATTTCAATTTAGAGATAAGAAAGGAAAGTTTTTAAGTTATAATTCTACTGCATTTCTTATATCTCGTTCAATATGGAATAAAGGATTAAAACCAAGTTTGTTTTTTACTAAACCATTTGAGAAAGCATTTAAAACACTTCCAGATGAGGTAATAAAAGCATATGGATTAGATGTAGAAGATTTTTTAAAATTTACAATAAAACAAAATAGATGAGTACAAAAATTAATGTAAGATCACCATTTTATCTAAAGTATTCAGAACCAACTTTACCAAGTGTTGCATTAGATTGTGCAACTGTTAATTTAGAAAATTTATCAATAGATGAATATGGTAATGTTTCTTTACCAACAGCAGCATATGGTGAAATAGTTTCATATACATCCTCTGCAGGAGATTTTGCAGATGGTAAGTTTGCAGCAGTAGGTACAGGTACAAGCAGAACAATAACTTTTACTATAAGCATACCAGAAAACTTTAGTAATTCAGGAGATGATACAATAGATTGTACTGCAACTGCTACACAACCTGCAACATCTTGTACAGGTGGTATAAGTGCAAGTGGTTCTATACCAAATCAATCTTTAAATACTAATGGTAATTCAGTAACAATAGATTTATCATCTTATTTTACAGGTGGTACAGTTTCAGGATATTTAATTACTAATAATAATTTAGATCATTTTATTACTTCTGTTATAGGAGATACATTAACAATAACATCAGTAAGAAAAGCAGGAACAAATAAAAAATTACTTGTAGAAGCAACAGATGGTGTTTCAGCTAATTGTAATGCAACACAAACTATACAGGTAACAACTACAGCAGCAGAAGCATGGAGTAGTTCAGATGCTTATTTATCAGGTGGTTCTATATCACAAACAGGTACAATAACAAACCCAAGTGTAAATGGAACTATAACAGCAATCAAAGATTCAAGTGGTGGTAGTACAATAACAAGTTATCCTGCAAATTCAACTGGAAGTGATAGAAATGTAACTTTATTTTTTAATGTTACTGTACCTACAGGTTATTCTAATACAGGTGCAACAGTAGAGGTATCAAAAGTATTTTCACAACCTACAGCAGCTTTACCAACATTTACTTGTTCTATTGCATCTTTAACAAACCAATCAATAACATCTTTTGGTGCAGTATCAAAAGGTATTGCAAATGCAGGTACTATAACAGGTTTTTCACCTATAGGTTTTGATCCTGTTACAAGTGATACATCAAGAACAGTAACTTATACTATAACACCACCATCAAGTGGTTATTCAAATAGTGGTGGTTCTGATATAAGTTGTGCTATTACAATGAAGCAAACAGGATTTTCACCAACAGTAGGAGATCAACAATGGTACATGAGTGTTGGTACTTATTATGGTTATATAACTTATGCACAAATAGATGCTGCATATCCAAGTGGAACAACAAGTTTTAGAAGAAATCCAAATAATGGTTCTACTTTACAAGCAAGATTAGAGTTTAATGGATATAATAGTTCAACTACATTAAGACCAACATCTGATACTATAGTACTTTCAAGTTCAACTGCTGAAAACAATGTAAACACTTATGTATTTAGAGGTTTAATAACAGATAGTTTTCCAAGACAATATACGTTTTCATTTGTTCCACCTATTAACAAAGATGGTGTACAATATCGTAGAATAAGTAAAGTAAAAGATCATACGAACACCAATAGTGCTAACACAAACCCAAGTAAAGTAGGTGCTGATTTTTTTGTAGCAATAACAGCATCAGGTTTAATTAGTGAAGTTTGGTTTGTAGATTATCAAAAGAAAACATTTACACAAATAGCATAACATGGCATTAAAAACAGTTCAATTACAAGTTTACGTTTATGATGGTACATCAGGTACATATACATCAAGTGATTTAAGATATACTTTACAAAATTCTATTATTGGTACAGATAGTAATGTTTTATTTGAAATAGCAGAATTAGTAAGAGATTATATAAGTATAGAGTTTAATGATGATTATGTATGTAATGCAAAATGGGTTACAACAGTTGCAACACTTTTAGATGATAATGATGTTGTATTTACATATGGATCACCTGTTACAAATACATATCTTGCATTAGAAGGGTATGGTTTCTTTGAAGATGCAGCAAATCCTGAACTATCAAGAAATGCACTTATAACAGCAAACACAATATACTTACCAGAAAGTACAGCAGGAAAGTTACCAATATTTGCAGAAGGTGTTGGGAAATATATAATAGATTCTACAACAACACAAGTAACAGATAGTGGTAATTCTAATCAAAAAATACAATACATTACAATACCTGCTAATAGTTCTACTATACAAATATTTGATACAGATGATGCTACATTAAGAAAAACAATTACAGTTAAAAATGTATGTGAACCAAAGTTTACACCTTATAAAGTAACATTTGTAAATAAATATGGTGCTTACCAAGATTTATATTTCTTTAAAAAATCAGTAGAATCATTTAGTGTAACAGATGAAAAATATAAAAGAAACACTATAGAAAATGCAACAGCACAATATGATAAGCATACAGGGCAAAATGAAAGGTACAACACTAATGCAAGAAAAAGTATAACATTAAATACAGGGTTTATAAATGAAGATAGTAATTCAACTATTGAAGAATTATTTTTATCAGAATATGTGTTTATAAGACAAGATTCTAATACACTACCAATAATACCTAAAACTAAATCATTAACATTAAAAACAAGTTTGAATGATAAACTTGCAAACTATACGATAGATTTTGAATTTGCTTTTAACAAGATAAACAATGTACGTTAATGTTAGCACTACAGCTTTATATACAAGGGCAAGAAATTGATTTATATGAAGATGAATCAGTAACACTTGTACAATCAATACAAGATGTAAAAGATATAGAAAAAGTATTTACTGATTTTACAAGAACTTTTAGTGTACCTGCATCTAAAGTAAACAATAAAATATTTCAGCATTTTTATAATTACCATATAATAGGATTTGATGCGAGAAAAAAAACATCTGCAGAATTATATCTTAATTATGAATTATTTAAAAAAGGTAAAATAAAACTTGAAGGTGTATCAAGAAAAAACAACAAACCACATACATATAAAGTTACATTTTTTGGTAATGGTATAAACCTTAAAGATTTGTTAGGTGAAGATAAACTTGATTCATTACCTTTTCTTAAAGAAAATTTTAACTTTACTTATAATGATGCTAATATAAGAACCTATTTAGGAAATGGTTTAGATATAACAGCAGATGGTACTACATATACAGATGCAATAATATTTCCATTAATAACACATACAAAAAGGTTAATATACGATTCTGGTTTTAGTGCATCAAACAATAATACAGATAAACAAAACAACATAGCTTATGAAGTTAGTACAACAGATACAGGTTTACAATTATCAGAATTAAAACCTGCATTAAGAGTTTTTCCTATTATTAAAGCAATAGAACAAGCATATGATATAACATTTAGTACAGATTTCTTCACAGAAGATAATGAACCATTTCATCAATTATATATTTGGTTACATAATAAAACAGGTGGTTTATTTGTAGATGAAGATAATGAAAATCCTGTAGGTAACTTCTCACTTAATTATGTGAATGGATCAGTATTAGATTTATATAATAATTATTTTGTAACACCTAAACCTCATCAAGAAGGTACAAAAAGAGGTAGAGCAGAAAGATTATTAGATGTTACAATAACACCAAGTATATCAGGTGAATTTACTTTTACAATATATAGAAATGGAAATGTATTTGAACAATATTCTAATATAACAAGAGATGCAACATCTTTAGATTATAAAATAACAGAATTAGTACTTGATGCAGGTAGATACACTTTTACAGTTGAATCAGATACAGCATCTACATATGATATTAATTTTTATGTAAAAAGAAAAAAGAATTTTGGTGGTGGATATAGAGATGTACATTTTTCAGCAAGTGGTTCTGTATTATCTAATGTACCATTAACTGTATCTAACCAAATGCCAGATATAAAGGTTATAGATTTTCTTACATCATTATTTAAAATGTTTAACTTAACATCTTTTCAAAATGATAGTGGTGTAATAGAAGTAAAAACACTTGATAGTTTTTATTCTAATAGTACCAAAATATGGGATGTAACAGAATATGTAGATAAAACAGAATCAACAGTAGATAGTGTATTACCTTACAAACAAGTAGATTTTAATTATCAAGGTTTAGATAACTTCTTTGCTAAAAATCATAAAGAATTATTTAATGCAGAATGGGGTAGTGAATATTATACAGCACAAGATGTAGATAAAATAGAAGGTGAGGTATATACTATAAGTATTCCATTAGAACATTTTAAATATGAAAGATTAAGAGATGTTGCAGATTCTAATTTCGAAAACTTACAATGGGGATGGAGTGCAGATATAAAACAACAAGCAAATCTTGGTAAACCATTATTATTCTATCCTGTATTACAAACAGAAACTATTGGTGTTTTAAATTCAGATGGTAGCAAATCACAACAAACAAGTGTATATGTACCAAGTAATTCTTTACAACTTTCAGATTCACAAAACATAAATTTTAGTGCAGAACCAAATGAATTTTTAGGTACACCATTTAAGAAAACACTATTTGCAGAATATTATAAAAACTATATAAAAGAAATATTTGATCCACAAAGAAGATTAACAACAACAAAAGCATATTTACCATTATCCATGCTTTTAAATTTTACTCTTGCAGATAAAATAAGAATATTTGAAAACTTATACAGAATAAATAAAATCACAACTAATTTTGAAAATAAACAATCAACATTAGAATTAATAAATATAAAAGCACAACAAGGTGAACAAATATTTATACCACCTGTTGTACCAGATAAATTTACACCTAATGCAACTTGTATAACTGCAGATGCTACAAATTATACAGCAGATACCACAATACTATCAGCAGATGCAGATTGTAATAATGAAGGTTTAGAAATTAAGAGTACAGAAGAAGTAATACCAAGAGAACTTGATACAGGTAATAAAATTTTAATTGATGACCATAGTTTAGCACTACCTGTTACAAAGGCATCTGTAACTATTAATTCATCACCTGTTACTTCAACAACAACAATAATATTAAGTGCAACAGTAGATGAGTTAGGTACACTTGGTAAAGTAAAACAATTAGATGAATATGGTTTCTTCTATAGTACAGTACAATCTTCAATGTTATCTAATGATATTGCAACATTAAGATCAGATAGTAATGTAACAGAACAAAAGTTTACAACAACAGAACTTAATAAAAGAACTAATCCTGCATTAGTACAATCAGCAGTTACAGGTTTATCAGCAAATACAACAGTATTTTATAAGTTCTATTTATTTACTAATACTGATCCTGCATTTACAATAACATCTGTATTAAGTGATTTACAACAAGCAACAACAACATCAACAATATGATAAGTAATATTTTAGATATGCTTGAAATAGCAAAAGAAGAAAAGGATATAGGGCAATATACATTTATTGCTTTAGGTAAAAACAAAATACCTATGAGTATAAAAGAAGGATATAAACAGTATAAGAGATGGCAATTACAAAAACAATAGAACTTGAAGCAAGAGTTGGTAAAGCAGAAAAAGATTTACAAGGTGTTGCAAAAAGTGTAGATAATATAGATAAAAATTTAAAAGATGTAAAAGAAACATCAAGTGGTGTTGCTAAAGGTGTAAAAGGTATAGGTAATGCTATAAAAGCTGCAGGTATTGGATTAGCTATTGCTGCATTTGCAAAGTTAGCAGAGGTATTTCAACAAAACCAAAAAGTGGCAGATACATTTAATACTGTATTTGAAGCACTTTCACTTGCTTTTAATGATTTCTTTAATTTTTTAGATAGAAATGTAGGTACTGTTATAGATTACTTTAAAGGTATATTTGAAAACCCTGTAGATGCAATTAAAAACTTTGGTAGAGCAATAGTAGATAATGTAATAGAAAGGGTACAATCTGCATTAGATGCTTTAGGATTTTTAGGTGAAGCTGTTGTTAAAGTATTTAAAGGTGATTTTGCAGGTGCAGCAGAAAGTGCTAAAAATGCAGGTAAAGAATTATTTGATGTTATAACAGGAGTAGATAATACATTTGATAAAGTATCTGAAACATTACCAACAGTTGTAAAAGGTATTACAGATTATGCAAAAAGTACAGTACAAGCAGCAAAAGATACAGTACAATTAAACAAATCAGCAGCAGTTGGTATTGCACAAAACAGAATTATTTTAGAACAAAAAGATAGAGAAGCAGAGAAGTTAAGACAAATAAGAGATGATGAAAGTAAAACCATAGAAGAAAGAATTGCAGCTAATAATAAACTTGCAGAAGTATTAGATGAACAAGAAAAATTAATGTTAGCAAATGCAGATGCAGTTATAGCTGCTGCACAAGCACAATTTGATAAAAATGGTAATGATGAAAACCAAATTGCACTATTAGAAGCTAAAGCAGAGAGAGAAGGTATATTAGCACAAATAGAAGGTTTTCGTTCAGAACAATTAATGAATATAAATTCACTTGAAAGAGAAAAATTAGATTTACTTAAAGAAGAAGAAGAAATAGCTAAAGCAAATGCAGATTTAAGAAAACAAATAGCAGCAGAAGAAAAACAACAAATAAAAGATAATTTAGATGCAATAACAAATGCTGCAGGTGCAGAAACAAAAATAGGTAGAGCAGTATTTATAGCAAAACAAGCAATGCTTATAAAAGAACAAATAGCAGAAGCTAAAGCAACTTTACAAAGAATAGCATTAAGGGCATCAGA
>VTLG01003200.1_pt1 | contig 11586 bp, 9 predicted proteins | sample 4694571 | NCBI WGS metagenome assembly VTLG01 (sample SAMN12604809, study PRJNA352737) | marine metagenome | biome: ENVO:00000447; feature: ENVO:00000209|ENVO:00000569|ENVO:01000036; material: ENVO:00002151; isolation source: viral sequences binned using virsorter ... | reverse complement strand
TAATTAATCTAGCAGCAGAATTTCTAATTGCTTGTATATTAAAACGTGAAGATATTGCAATTGCATTAGTAATTTCAGCAGTCTGCTCTTCTGTACGTTTAGAGGCAACACCACCTTGATGCCACACTCCTGACCCTGCGTGTCTTTGTCCTCTAAGGATTTTTTCTATTAATTGTTTTTGAGTATCGCTAGATTGTGCTGTAGGCATAGTTATCCGTGTGATTGTTGGTTTCTTTCATTTTCTTCATGAATCCAGTTAGTAAGTAATGCGACATATATGTCTCTTTCGTAGGGCAACATATCCTCAAGTTCGGTCAAACTCCAATTGTGATGTTGAATCATTGCAAACATTGTTTTGTAATAATTCTCAAGTGAGTTATGACTCAGGCCTATGCGAAAAAAGATGCTAGACCTTGTAAAGTAACTGTATGTTCTCCCTCTTCTCCTTTTTCTTTACATTGTGGACAATTCAATTTAACATCATGTGAAATTTTTGGCATTGCTTCAAAAAAACTTCTTATTTTTGTAAACTGCTGTGTGTCCATACTTTCAACAAATTCTGTAAGTTCTTCATCGGAAAAACTTCCCTTTTCGTGAGTTTCTTCTTCAGTAAAAATCATATCAATACAATCTTTAATAATTTTCATACCATCTTCATCTTTTAAACCTTCTGTAGACATAATAGGGTAAGATAGCACAATTCCTATTTCATCAGTAATCATTATCTTTCTGTCGTGTCCTTCTGGTTTACTGACTTTTATTTCTTCAGTATTAATTTCCGTTGGTATGGAAAAATCACATTCTGGACATTTGACCCCCACTTCAATTACTTCTCCAACTGATTTTGCTCGTAATTGAAGAAATAGATATTCAATGTCAAATATTGGTAATCTTTCTACATCTAATTTTTCTTGAACACAATTATTGATAATAGCTTTTACCGCATTCATCATTGAAGATTGTGAAGTATCTTCCATTGCAGTTAATAAGAGTTTTTCCTCCTTGACCAAAAATGGTCTAAATTTAATTACAGTATCCGTTGATGGTAGTACTGTTTCATGTATGGTTACATTAAGCTTCGGTAATGACATTATAATCTCCTAATTTAATAATATAAAAATGTTTTTTAAAATCCTCTAGGGGCCTCTCCTGTTTCTCTATAATCTTCTAATCTTTCTTGAGTATAAACATTTGTTTTTCCTTGTGTAGTTGTCATATCAGTATCTTCTGTAACATAAAATGAATACACAAAACTAGCAGTTACTCGTACAGTTTGATTTGTGGTTGAATGATTAAAAGGAATTGAATTTATTACTTTTGGATATGCTTCTCTATATTCTACCCAATATTTTGTTTTTAAAGTTTGTTTATCAAGTACTTCTACTTTTACACTTCCAATATAATTATCATAATATTCAACATCAAATCCTCTATTAACTTTAACAATATAATTATTCCATGCTTCTAATTTTCTTTTTTCTACCATATCTTGTGAACACAGAAAAGTAACATTAAGTGGATCGTATGCAGGAGCATTATATGCAACTTCTCTACGAATACCATATTCAATATTAATTGCGCTGTTTATGTTTCTTCCTGCTAGATCTAAGTTTTCAACCATTAAATTGAATGGTTCGCCAGGAGTTCCTACCAAACTAGGCATAGTAAATCTTACCCTAAACTTATTAGGAGATGCTAAACCTTTTTTTGCAATTTGAGCTGAAAATTCTTTTACACTAAAATTTGGCATATTATTTCCTTCTACTATCTGCCCATACTTTGGACTTTGATGCTTTTCTAAATCTTTCCAATGGCAAGAATATTGCTAATTCGTTATCCTTTTCTTCTATCGGAATGACTTTTCTCATTATGTGATCGTATCTATATCGTTTTACTGTTGGTTCGATCATGGGAATTTTTGCAATTCTATTCCAATGAATAATTGCTCCTGTAGTTATTTTTGTTGTAACTCTATCCAGAAGCATTGCTCTCCATTTAGGATTGAGATAGTGAAAGTTTAATCCTAAAAACGATTCTTTATTAGGATCTATACCTATCAACATTACTAACGGAAAACGATCATAATATGGTAATGTGTGTTTATGTTTTGGATCGTAATAATATGCAAATAATTCTCCCAAATTACCCTTTAATCGGAGAATCTTTCTGTCCATTTTAGTTTCTGCTTCACGATAAAATTTAGGTGCATTTGTCGTTGACCATTGATTTCTCAATGTTCCTTCCAATCCCTTTATCTTATCACGAAACCATTGGGCCGATCTTTTAACTTCTGCACCAACTGTTCCTTTTCGGACTGCATCTTGTACTTTATCTAATAAACTTGCCATAGTATTATTATTTATCTGGTTGTAACTGTTTTTCTGTCATTAGTTGAAATCTCCACCCCTCTACTTCACATACCTTTTGTGCAGCCTTCCACTTTGCTTCATTGACTAACCAAGTCTGAACTGCACGCACATATCGTCTTTTCTTCTTTGGAGTGAGATTTTCAACTAAAAGTTTCTTTGGTGGTTTGGTTTGGACTTGAGGTTTGACTTCAATGAGAGTCCATCCTTTATCGGTCTGTATAAGGAAATCGGGAAAGTATCTATGTCTCTTTTTGTCTATGGGAGAGATGTAAGGAATTGCAATTTCTTCACTATTCCACTTGAGGACATTAGTACTTCTATCTGCCCATTTCATGAAACGAAGTTCCATCAAACTCCTATAAATAACATTAGAACTATCTCCAATGTATTTTTTGGAGTTTTTAACTTTATATTTACCTTTATAGCGTTTTCTCATGAGTACATCAAGCAATCGGCCAGGGGCATCAACTACAAAGCAACTAGGTTCTACTAAAAATTTACAATATCCAGATACTTTAGGTCAAGAAGTAGCTGCCGGACAACATTATATGTTATTGACTTCTTATGAATCAATAAATTCATTGAGAAGAAGTCCATCTATAAAAAGTTCTATTGCATTATATATTCCTGCAGGCGGACTTACTACAACTATTGGTCAAACATATGAAGAAATACAGGGTGGTGAGTTATATGCACAATCTGGTTTAAAAGCAGTTCAAGCATGGGAAGGTGATGAGGCCGGAGGAAAAGCAACTGCGGTAGGACTTACTGCAATGGGGGGCTTAACTTCAAAGTTTATTCATGGTCTTAAAAGAAATTTTTTGCAAACTGTAGGTTCTGGATTTATTCAAGCAGGATTAGGTCTTGCGGTCAATAACCATTTGTCTGTAGGTTACAAAGGCCCAACAGGATTTCGTGATCATACTTTCGCATTTAAGTTTTTTCCGAAAAATAGTAAAGATAGTGAGAATGTAAGAACTATTATAAGAGATTTTCAAAATGGAGCAACTCCTAGAAAAACAAAACCAATGTCTGGTGCAGGAATAACAGCAAGTGCATTTTTTCAATTTCCTAGACATTGGGAAATAAAGTTTATGTCTGGTGGTAGGAAAAATAAGTACTTACATGAAATAAAACCATCAGTAATTTCTTCAATGCAAACAAATTATGATCCATTATCAATGGTTTCATTTCATAAGGATGGTTCTCCTGTTCAGATCGATCTTACATTAACATTTAAAGAATTAGAACTCATTACTTCTGAAGATGAAGCAGTTGATGCAGAAGCAAAATTTGATGGCGCAATGGATCAGGCAGCCACTGATTATATGAACAAAATAGATGAAAATCAATATAATATTTTTCAGGGTGAAAACAGATCGAGAACAGCATAGGATAACATATGTCAAACTATTTTCATACATTTCCAACTCTTCCATATGATACAGATGGAACTATGCCGAACAAGTATCAAACTGTTCGGAACATAATGAATAGAACAAAGATCAAAGACTCTATAAAAAGTGACATTGCAGCATATTATCCCTATTTGGTTCAAGAAGGAGAACGGCCAGATATTCTTTCTTTCAAATATTATGGTTCAGTTTCATATGCATATTTGATTTTACTTTTTAATAACATTATAGATCCACAATTCGATTGGCCGTTAAACACAATAGATTTTGAAAATTATATAATTGCTAAGTATGGAAGTGTTTCTGCAGCATATGATGAAACAAAATTTTATTATCAAATTATTCGTGCAGAAGTGCCTAAAACTGAAACGCAAGATAAACAAGAAGAAGTCAAATTTATTGTTGATGAAACTACCTACAATGCATTAGCAATAGCATCTCGTAAAAAAGTTACTGCATATGATTATGAAACACAATTGAATGATAACAAACGACATATTAAACTTATCAATAGAGATTTAATTGAAGATGTGGATCAGCAATATAAACAAGCAATGAACTAATGGCACAAACAAAAACTGATAGGGCTGCAGAAAGAGAAGCGAAAAATGTTGCAGAAGAATTTTTACTTGGTGATATAAAATTACATTCTAAAGTGGGGCAAGGTGGTGCAGATCATTGGATGAGTCTTCGCTATCTTTTCACCAATATAACTTTAACTGAAGATTTATTCTCAAATGTAGCAAAAATAGAAATATCTCTTGTTGATGCAGAGGGTTTCATCGAAACATTTCCTGTAATTGGTGATGAATTGATAGAAATTACTTTTAAAAATAAAATAATCACAACTGATCCTAAAGAGGCAATCATGTCTCAATGGTTTAGACTTTATGATATGCAAATGTCTCCTAGTGAACGAAAATTAGCAGAATATACTTTATATGGTGTGAGTCAAGAATATGTTAAAAGTATGCAAAAGCGAGTCTGTAAAAGATATACTGGATTACATAGTGATTCTGTGAAAGATATCGTAAGAAAATATCTTGGAGCAAGCAAAGAAATATATGTAGAAAAAACCAGATCAACACAAACTACAGTTATTCCAAATTGGACTCCTTTAGAAGCAATTAATTATTTTGCATCTCGTTCCATGACCGCCAATGATGAAGAATTGGAACTACTTGAAAGTGGATTTGAAATGCAACTTCCATCGGGTTCTTTTTATGTATTTTATGAAAAATTAAATGAAGGGTTCAGATTTGAATCTATAGAATCTTTAATTTTAAATCAACGTGATCCCACCAATATTGTCAAATATGTTTATACACCAAGAGCAGTTGAAGGAGGCATTTTAGATACAAATCAAGGAATGCATGGTGTAAGTGAAATTAAAGTAATTGGTTCTTTTGATGCAATGAGAAATTTAGGAAGAGGGTTGTATGCATCTAGATTGATTGCTTATGATCCGATTCGGATGAAATATGAAATTATTAAATACGATTATTTTGAAGATGTATCGGGAGAATCGGATGAGAGTAGAAGATATCATGATTTCGTAACAATGGATGGAAATAGTAGAGAAGAAAGAAAGATGATTGGTGAACATTCTGATATGTTAGGTGAACATACTTCTATGACCAAACTTGCAACTACTACTAAAGATCATGATATTTTATTTGTTCCCCCTTATGGTGAAACTGGGGCTCAAATAAGATATACTACGTCTACTCCAATAGGGGTAAGTGATACAACGTTTAAGGATGGTGGAGCAAAATCTAATAATGTAGAAAATTGGTTGTTACAAAGAAATGCACAAGAACAAGAATTCGATAACCTTAGACTCAAATTGACAGTTGCAGGAAATTCATCTAGACACGTAGGAGATTTGATATGGTTTGAATTTCCAACTTATAAACCAATAGACGATCATGGAAGTGGATATCATCAATTATATACTGGTTATTATATGGTTACTAAAATTGAACACATAATAACTCAAACTAGATATACTATGGATATGGAAATAGTTAAAAATTCTTTCACGACAAATTTGCCTGGCAATGATCAACAATATGATAGTGGGATTTCCGAAATTCAAGAAGGTTTGGATGAAATAGGAAGAGCAGGCGGTGGTACTGGAAGAAGAGCAATGAGGAATCCAGATGGATCGGTGAGACTTGTTGGGGGATTGTAATTATGAAAACATCTTATTTTCAAGGTAAAGATGGTTTTGTCTGGTGGAATGGAGTAGTTGAAAATCGCAAAGATCCTCTATTCTTAGGTCGATGTAAAGTTCGTATTCTAGGGTGGCATACTGAAGACAAATCTATGTTGCCCACAAAAGATTTGCCGTGGGCTCAAGTATTGATGCCCATCACTTCTGCAAGTCAAACTGGTGTAGGAGAAGCACCAGTTGGGCCGGTAGAGGGAACATGGGTTATGGGTTTTTTTCGGGATGGTGAACTTGCACAAGAACCAGTTATCATGGGAACTATGCATGGTATCCCAGCTGATTATGCTAAGCAAAATATTGGTTTCAATGATCCTCGTTTAGATTCAAGAAGTAAAAATCCTCATAGAATTTTAGCAACTGGTGTAGTTGCAAAGGGCCAAGGTGCTGGAAGAAGTCTTGAATCATTTCCTTATGAACCTAAAGAAATTAAAACAAAAGCAGGAGAAGAAGCAGATGTTATTAATTATACAGATGAGGATAGACAAGAATTAGATAGTAAATCTCTCTATCCTCGTTGGAAAAATAAACCAACAACATCCATATATGCAAGGGGAGCAAGAGATCAAACTTCTCAAGTAGATAAAAGTTCTTTAGTTACTGCCAAATCAAATATATTAAGTGATAAAACTGCAAAATTAAGAGCAAAATTTGAACCTTCTGATTCTATTGTAAAGACTTCTAAAGCAATTACTATAAAGTCTGCACCATATGCGAGATACCTCGATCCAGAAGAATACAGCACAGATGTAGAAGAAGATATAGATTTTCCCGCTAATGATTATGCAGCAGAGTATCCTTTTAATCATGTATATGAATCAGAAAGTGGACATTTAATAGAAACAGATGATACGCCAGGAGCAGAAAGATTAAATTGGTTTCATCGTTCTGGAACTTTTACTGAATTTACTTCTAAAGGAAGTCGAGTAGAAAATACTCAAGGACATCATTTTCATTCATTGTCTGGAAATTTAGAAGAAATTATTTCTGGAAGAGAAAAAAGAAGTATTGGTAATGATTCTTTTTCAAGTTATTCTAAAAACAAATATCAAAATGTTGGAAATGATTATGTGGTGGCTGCAAAAGGAGATTTACTTCTTGGTTCAGAAATAGGTTATGCTACGATAAAAGGCAAGGACATTGTTTTCGATTCAGCACGTACATTGTACATGGATGCTCAAACAATAGTTAGGTCAGCAGGATCAAGTAGAGATGAGTTTAAGGGAACATATAACATTAATGCGATAGGTGCATATGATCTCAAATCAGAAACTTTTTCAATAAATGCTGGTATTGGATCTGGACAAATTATTACTGCTCAGGGGTTGACACAATCAATTGGAGGAGCATCAGAAGAAACTATTGCAAATCCTTTGTTTTTTTTGAATCCAAATTCAAAAGTTATTAGGGCAACATTTGGTAAAATTGTTTTAGAAACTATTGATGCATTAGTCTCAGGAGGAATAGATTTAAATGTTGGGCCACTTGGAGCAGCAGGTCAGATTGCAATCAAAGCACCTTTGGGGGATATTGACATCAAATCGAATTCTGGCCCATCGGGAATTAACATACAAGCAACAACGATTGCAAAATTAAAAGGATTGGTACAAGCAGTAATTCAAGGTGCATTAGTAGATATTAAAGCAGATGCAATTTGTCAAATAGATGGTGCATTGATTACAGTAGGTGGACAAACAGAACCAATGATTCTTGGAAAAACATTTTTAATGGATCTGTTTAAAGATCATCAACATCCAACATCGGTTGGGCCAACTGGGCCGATTATGCCCCAGTATGCAGCAAAGATGATTAAAGCAATGTCTAAAAAATGTTTCTTAGGATAATGATATGCCATTAGTAGCAGCAGGATTACAAGCAGAATTGATTGATGTATATGAGAAGGGCCCAAAGGGAAATCCTTCTCCTCAAATAGTAGGATTAAAAACTGCAAAGGCTTATATGAATTTTTGCTCAGCAGGAATGAATGCGGGAGGTCATCCATTTATGGCAATGCCTGGGGCAGCTGCATTGGGTCAAGAATTGGGAGGTATCTATAGTTCAATAAGTCCTGCTGGTGCATTGACTGCACAGAAGATGGCAAAGGCATTTGATACGTGTCTTGCAACTTGGATGAGTCTTTTTCAGAATACGATAATTACTGCTCCTGGCTTGCCGGGCCTGATCGCAGGATTGGTAGATATATTCAGTAAACCCAATCCATCTACAACTCTTTTTGCAAACAAATTAGCAAAGGAGTTAAATACTTATACTCTTTCTGCAATAGTCATAGGGGTGACACCAGATACGCCAGGAGTTCCATTTACGGGGCCAATAAGTTAAAGAAAAATTATGGATATAGAACAAAAGAAAATTGAAGTTAAAGAAGATGTTGCAAGAGGGCCGGGCAATGTTATTTTTGCAAGAATCTCAATATGTGATGAGGTGCAACTTGCAGATCTAATGAAGGTGGAGTTCACTCCTTTCTTTCGTGGAGCTGCAAATACTTCTCATTCCAATTCTGATCCATTACCAACTGTATGTGAGAAACTTGCACAACAACGAGCATTGTTACATGGTGCAAATCCATCAACTATAATGAAATTCAATTTTGCTCCTGGCACGGCATACACTTCTACTGGTGCATTGACTATGCCTGATTTAGAAGACAGCGCACAAGGAAATAAAACAACTATTCCTTTTATCGTGTTACATGATATAAACGATGATGGTGGACAAGTTACACTTTCAACAACTACAAATGCAAATACTACTATTGCAGATAATGATGGTGTATCTGCAAAATATTTTACAGATTTTTCAAAATACTTTCTCACACGAAGTCGAGCAAACGGAGAGTTAATTTCAGTAGATGAAAATACTTCACCTTATGCAACACCAACATCTGCTGAACCTTTTCTTCCTGCAAATACTATTAACGGAGAAATTTATCGTGGAACGGCGGTAGATCCTACTGCAAATTCAGATGTGAGATATGACTATTCTCTGGTTGCAAATTCAGAACCAGTTGCAGGAGGTCATGTTGGAGCAGGATATGATCTTGCGGAAGATCATTACACAGGAAATACTTATGTATGGATGGAAGTATCAAATGTAGTCGGAACATTTTCTGGATCAGAAGATCTTCTGGATTTTGCAAATAATACTAGCACAATCAAATCATCTGCAAATACATCAACAGTTATATTGGAATTGTTTGATACGGAAGGTACTTTTGTTGCAGGAGAATTGTTGACGGACAGAGCAACAAATGCAGCTGTTTTTTCAACTGAAATTGGATCAAATACCGAAATTGATGTAACACTTACAGGAAGCACTTTTGATACAGGCGGTAATACAGACATTACTCTTGGATATCCTATATCAAGTTCAATTGCATTAGATTCTAATTCAGTTTCAAGAACAGGAACTACTGTAACAGTTGAAACACCGGCTGATCATGGTATTCTTTCTGGTGAACGAATTGTACTTAAAGGTGCAGATAATGAATACGATGAATTTAATGGAACATTTGAAGTAGAAGATATAACTGGAAATACTTTAACCTTCACATCTGCAAATACTGGATCAGTTACACCAACTGGAAATCTTTCTTTAGTTAAAAATGTTGTCTTTGGAAGAACGAGTAATGCATCTGGAGCAGTAAGGATAAGAACAGTTAATGCAACTGCAAATGTTGTGTTTCAATCTGCAAATCTTGATGTAGGATTTGCAATAGGGAATACTGTTACAGGAATAACAAGTGGTGCTACAGGATCTATAGACAGTCGAACAAAAGCGGGTGCTTGGTACTTGGCAAGAGATAAACAAGTAAAGACATTTAATTCTGGAACAGGAACTTGGACAATAGATACTGCTGCAAATACAGGAAATTTCTGGATCAAGGAACTTGAACCAATTCGTATTTCAAATATAATTCCTACTTCTGGTACAGGATCAAGTACAGTTGCAGCGAAGATGATTTTAACAAAAGCACTTGCAACTGCTGGTGATGCAACAGGAGGTTACGATGGTACGGCTACAACAAAATTGCCGGGCACTTATCTTGCATATCCTCTCAAATCATGGGAAGATCAAACACATGATGGTGCAGTTACTTTAGAAGCATATGATAATTTTGCAAATATCATTATTGCACCAGAAGGATTAGAACTGGATTATGTGACATGGAAACCACTTGGTGCAGGAAATGACGGAACAGATCTTAATCAAAATGGAACAGTACAAACCGCAGCACACAATGCAGAAGAATGTACCACATTAAACAAAGCAGAATTTCAAGGAAAACTTGGGCCTTATAATACTGCATTAACAAGTCCTGCGGATGATGTGTTTCGTTCTTCTAATCCAGATTTGAGATCTAGTGCAAAGAAAACATCTGCAACAACTGCTGGAAACAACTATCCAACTGTAAATGCAAATCCATTTTTTCCTTCAACTGGTGGAACACATAAACCAATTGCAAATACTGATAATGGAATTACAGGAAGACAGCCAGGAGGATTAGATGCAAATGCAGTTTTTGCAGGATCGTATTCGGAATATTCAAAAGGTGCAGTCGATCCAGCTGGTGATTATCGTTTTGTGATACAGAATGATCAGAAATGGATTTATGCATCGAATGTGTATGATGCAAATAGTGCTCATAGTTCTTTTGTAGAATATAATAGACCCGCTACATCAGATCATAAAGACTATATGTTCAATGGAAGTGGAAAAATAGCAGCACTTATTGCTGCAGCTGCCGAAAATGCTGATAATGGAAAAGTGTCTAATGGATCAACAGTTATGACAATTCCTGCTGAAGTTGCAGGAACTTGTGCAGCAAGTGGTATAGGGGATGTGGGAAATACACAAACTACTTATGCAATGGGAACTGTGGGAAGTCATGCAAATATGGTAAAAATTACAGCACAGACTTGTACTGATATTTCATCTTGTTCTGTTCCTGCTGGTAATGCATCTCAAGCTGTTTGTGAAGCTGCACCTCATAATGGAACTTGGACATCAGCATCTGAATGGCAAGGAAATCCTGCTGAATTTGCTTGTTTCTTTAATCGTGTTCAGTATATAATGACTTCAGCAGGAGGGGCATTAACAGTTGGTCAAGCCAATGCAGCTATGGAGCCAAACTTTAGAATTTTATATCAGTTGGTTTTGGATCTCACAAGTGCAGCTTATGGTGCATCATATGTAGATCCAGTTCAAAGAACAGAAGCAGGAAGTTATTTGGAAACTGGTCGGAGTGATGCAAGTTTTAAAACTGTAGTAGAATCAATGAAAACTAGAATAGAACAAACAATTACAGCACACAATACTGAACGAGCTGCAATAACATCTGCAATGGCAGGAACAGGCGCACATACCATTAATGCTGGATATAAAACTGCATATGATAGTATGGCTACTTATATGACTACTTTCAAGAATGCAGTTCAATATAGAATTTCAGAGATCAGTAATCGAATTGGATATGTAAATGGAAAAGACACAGCAGTTGGTGGTGTAGCAGTAAGTGGAGATGTTACAGTAGGAAGTGCAGGAGCAGGATTTA
>VTLG01012580.1_pt1 | contig 11587 bp, 10 predicted proteins | sample 4694571 | NCBI WGS metagenome assembly VTLG01 (sample SAMN12604809, study PRJNA352737) | marine metagenome | biome: ENVO:00000447; feature: ENVO:00000209|ENVO:00000569|ENVO:01000036; material: ENVO:00002151; isolation source: viral sequences binned using virsorter ... | reverse complement strand
TTTTACTGCTCTCGATATACTGGAGGAGGACAAGGTTATGCTCGAGACAATGCCGTTCAACGAGTTTCCTTACATGGTTGGTCGTTGGGATAAGGCCTCTGGTGAAGAGCGTGGGCGTGGTCCTGCCGCTGTTGCCATGGCGGATATCCTGAGTTTGAATGAATTGAGACGGCAGGAACTGATTGGTTTGCAGAAGGCGGTTAACCCGCCGATACTGTCCGGCGAGGAAGGATTTGTCGGTACGGTGCAGATGATTCCCAATGCGATTGTTTATTCCCGTAATCCAAGGGAAGTTCGGACGATGCCTTCAGAGCTTCGCTTGAACCTTTCTTCCCTCGTGGCGGATAACTTGATTCGCGGAATAAAAGACATGTATCTCGTGGATCAGCTTAATCTTCCGCGAGGGAAGGCTATGACTGCTGAAGAAGTGATCACGGTTCGCGGTGAGGTTGAAAGACTGCTTGGTCCTACTGTTTCGAGATTTGAATCCGAGGTCTTAGGCCCGATGCTTGAGCGTTGTGCCGGGATCATGGTGAGAACCAAGGCGATCAGTAATCCGCCCATGGAACTTGAAGGACTGGAAACACTCGATATTGTTTATACGGGTCAGCTGGCGCGAGCTCAGAAACTTGCCCAGGTACAGGCGATCCAGCGATGGGCGCAGATGAATATTGAATTTTCTTCCGCCGATCAGGCGGTGCTTGATGTTCAGAATCTTCAGGAGGCTTCTCGGTTTGCGGCTCCTCTTATGGGTGTTCCGCCTGAAGTGGTTAGGTCTCCAGATGAAACGCAACGGATTCAGGACGAGAAAGCCAAGGCGGCTCAGGCTGACAAAGAGGGCGAACAGATTGAAAGCGGTATGGATTCTATAAGTAAGACCGCACCGTTATTGAAGGTGCTTGGTGAACAGGGAGGAGGAGTACTAGGTGGCACCCAAAGTCAAATCCCCGCAGGAGTTGCCTGATTCTGAGGCTGCGCTTGACGAGGCTTTTTACAGGACCTTTTCTGGTCCGTACGGCGAGACGGTTTATGCCTTGCTGGAAACTGTTTACCATGATGGCTCTTCCTTTGATGCCGATACGCATATGATGGCTTACAAGGAAGGGCAGCGCTCGATCTTTCTCCAGATCAAAACAAGGATCGATAATTATAATAATCGTGATGTCAGGAAATAGGAGGTTTTATGTCGGAAGAAGAAATCGCTGAACCCGTGGAAACGGCTAATTCAGATGATGGGCAGGCTGTAGAAACTGCTGTAGAAACTAAGGAATCAGGCTGGATGGATTCTTTACCAGCGGAATTAAAAGAAGATGCTAGTCTCGGGAAGTTTGATGATGTGGCGTCTCTTGCCAAGGGCTATAAGCATATGGAGTCTTTTCGCGGGAAATCGATATCGATCCCTGACGAGAAGACGCCTGAGGCTATGGGCGATATCTGGGATAAACTAGGACGCCCGGAAGCTGCTGATAAGTACGAATACGAACCGCCTGGTAAAATACCTGATGGGGAATATAATCATGAGAACCAGGAGAAGTTTTTGCAGGGAGCTTATGATCAGGGTTTTAGCAAGGATCAGGCTAAGTATGTCCTCGATTTTTATAATAACATGGCTTTCGAGTCTATGAATGATATCAAGAATTTTCAGGCTAAAGCTGCTGCCGATAATACGATGGAGCTCCAGAATGAATGGGGGCGTGCCTATGATGAGAATCTTTCAACTGCCGTGCGTGCGTTTGACCAGTTTGCGACTGATCAGGATCGTGAGTTTCTTACCGGGCATGGGTTGGATTCCAACCCGGCATTGATTCGTCTTTTTCATAAAGTTGGTGCCTCGATGACGGAGGGTAATTTCTCAGGTGAGGTTCAGGCCGGCAGGATGCTGAGTCCTGTTGTTGCGACTCAGGAGATCGAGGCGATCCGCAATGATCCGAGCCATAAGCTTCACGAGGCTTATCACTCTGCGGAACATCGTGATCATCAGAAGGCTATTGACGAGATGGAAAAATTATACGGCTTGGCTTACGAGGATGAATGATGGGGGACGGTAAACCAATTTCGTGTCGCCAATGCAATCATTACGTTGATGAAAGTTGCAAGGCGTATAATACTGTTGTATATAATCCTGATTTGGTGTATATGTTGTGTCCAGCTTCTGATAGGATTCAGGTTCCTCCAGAAGTGTCTCCTCCTTCGTTTTTGGTTAGTCTCGGTGAGAAGGTTGCTGCGAGGCAGCCTTCTCCCAAGGCGAAAACGAAGAGGAAAAGAAAAAGAAAACCCGCTGTTGTCGGATAATTTTCTTTTAAACCTGAACCCGATAACCCTATCTGGGCCGGGACTTTTTTGGGAATTTCCCGGAAGAGCCCGAATGTTCGGCTAACTCTTCTCACATTAATAATTTGCTACAAGGAGTTAGCTGATGTCTACTCAAATTACTAAAGCGTTTGAGCAAGACTGGAGTGATACATTCATCCACCTTTCTCAACAAAAGAACTCCAAGCTTGGCGAATCTGTCCGTATGGAACAGGTGAATGACGCTAAGGCCTTTCATTTCGATAGGTTAGATAGTGTCATTATGCAAAAAGCTGTGAGTCGTCACGAAGATACTCCGTTAACAGAGGTCCCCTACAGTCGAAGGCGTGTTACTTTCAACACCTTCAGAGCTGCTGATCTTATTGACAATCCTGACCGAGTCAAGATGTCTAAAGATCCTACCAGTCCGACTATGAAGACTTTGTTAATGGCTCTTAATCGTCAGAAGGATGACGAAATCATTGAGGCAGCTTCAGGGAATGCTTATTCAATAAGTGATGCAGATGCTTCTACTTCGGTGGCCCTTCCTGCAGCTCAACAAATTGCTCATGGTTCAGCCGATCTTACGTTGGCTAAAATTATCACTGCTAAGAAGACTCTTCTTCTTGCTGATGTTGATCCAGATGCGGAGCCTCTTTATTTCTGTATTGCTCCTGCACAGTTGGAAGCGTTACTGAATAATACGACTGTAACGAGTTCAGATTACAATAGCGTGAAAGCTCTTGTGAATGGTGAAATTAATACCTTCATGGGTTTCCACTTCATTGTTTCTACAAGGCTTGCGGTTGCTTCTAATATCCGTAAGTGTCTTGCTTGGGCGAAGTCTGGTATTGGTCTTGCCATGAATGGTAGTGCTAAATCTCGTATTACGGAACGTTCTGACAAGAATTACTCTACTCAGGTTTTCATCGAAGCTTCAATGGGTGCTACCCGTATCGAAGACGAGAAGGTAGTCGAAATCTCTTGTGATGAATCTGCGTAATCAATCTTATAAATAAGGAGTAATTCAAATGGCTACAGCAAAAGGAATCGAGATTACAAAACTCGATGCTACTCCGCGCGGTCTCATGGAGGCAGGGAGTGGCACGGGTAAATTGCGTGTCTTTATGGATACGATTGCTGCCGGGACTGGTGATATCGATGATAACGATATCATTATGTTGGCGGAAGTCCCATCCAATTCAAAAATTGTCAGCATTAAGGTTTATAATGATGATTTGGATGGCGGCAGTGGTTTAGTTACCGACATTGGTCTTTATAATGGCGGTACTAAGTTTAATGATACCGATGCAAGTGCAACTGCGTATGCTGCGGAACAAGTTATTGATAGAGATTGTTATGGAACTCTATCAACTGATTTGCGAGCTGCTGTTACGGCTGGCACAGAGTTTCGTTTCGAAACTATGAATATCAATACGATTGCTAATTATGTCTGGGAAGACGGTGGTCTGACTTCAGATCCTGGCGTTCCTCTGCGTATTGCTTTGACGATTGAAACGGTTGCTTCATCAGCAGCTGCTGGCGATATCAGTATGGTTGTTCAATATGTTGTAAATTAAAAATTGGAGGTGAAGCAATGGCACACTTAGAAAAAGCTATGTGGTTTATGGCTGGGTGGGCAGTTGCAGCCATTTTATATTGGATGGTGTGATATGAGTTCTTTTACTCTAATGGCTTCCAATGCTCTTCAACAGCTGGGCGCTGCCCCGATCTCGGATATAGCCGAGAATACGGGGCGTGCCAAGCGTGTTAATTCGATTTACGAGGATGTGCGGGATGCCGTGATCAGGGACGCCAAGTGGAACTTTGCACTTGAGCGTGTCCAGCTTGCGGCTCTTGCAGATGCTCCCGCTTTTACCTGGACGAAACAGCATCAGCTTCCAGAGAATCCTTACTGCCTGCGTGTTGTCGAGGTTTATTCCGGCAATGACCGTATCGATCATGTGATCGAGGGTCGCAAGATTCTCTCTAATTATTCTTCTATTAATCTTCTTTACCTTAAACGAGTTACCGATCCGTCACAGTTTGATGCGTTGTTTGTTGAAGCTTATGAGGCCAGACTTGCTGCGGAGCTTGCTGTTTCTATAACCGGGTCGCGTGGGATATCTAACGATTTTTGGAAGACCTATGATATCAAGATCACTAATGCTCGTTTGGTTGACAGTCAGGAAGGCACTCCAGCTGCTATTCAAGCGAATACATTAGTGGATGTTCGTCGTCGTACATTTGTTGTCGATGACCAGCGAATTACAGTTCCCTAATGGCAAAGTCTTTTTCCATATACACCCATATGAATACGGGTGAGATTTCGGATCGTCTTAAAGGTCGTGTTGATCTTGATAAGTACAAGCACGCTTGCGAGACCTTGGAGAACTTTGTCGTTCTCCCGGAGGGCGGTGTTCAGCGCCGTTCCGGCATTCATTATGTTTCAACTGCTAAATCTGCTTCTGCCAAGACCCGTTTAATTCCATTTCAGTTTACTGATGATCAGGCTTATGTAATCGAGTTCGGGAATGAATATTGTCGTTTTTATAAAGATGACGGGCGGATTGAATCTGGCGGCAGTCCTGTAGAGATTGCTACTACCTATGAAACCGCGGATTTGTTTGACCTGATGTTTGCCCAGTCTGCGGATACGATGTTTATTGCGCATCGGGATTTTCCTCCGCGTCAGTTGACACGTGCGAGCCATACTTCTTGGGCGATTGCCGATGTTGCGTTTACCAATGCTCCTGAATCTTTTGCCTCGGTTTCGAGCGTTGTTACCAATGGCAGTTTTGACGGGATGACAGGTTGGACTACTATTTCCGGCAATGATGTTGTTTCTGCTGGTAATGCGGTTCATCTTGATAATACGGGTGCGAATGCCGTGATTGAGCAGGAGTTGACTGTTGTCGCCAGTACGGCTTACAACGTTTCTTTCTTTTTTATGGATCATACCAATGGGACATCGACTGACCAGAAACTGACAGTTCAGGTTGGTTCTACTGCTGGCGCGACTAATTATCTCGCGGCTACGGAGGTTGATATTGGTATTCATGAATTTTCTTTTACTCCTTCTGGCACAGCGGCTTTCCTGAGGTTCAGTAATGTGGATGATGGGACTGCCAAGTTGACGACTGTAACTGCCCGCAGGGCTTCCGGTGGTACTGATGACGCGAATACTTATCCCGGTGCTGTGACTTTTTATGAGCAGCGTTTGATCTGGGCGGGTTCATATAATAATCCACAGACTTTCTGGGGTTCCCAGACGGGTTCCTATACGAACATGGATAGCGGTACAGCCGAGGCGGATCATTCGATCCAGTTTACAGTTGCGGCTGATGCGCTGGATTCGATTGTCTGGATCGGCAGTTCGCGTGATCTTCTGCTTGGTTCTTATGGTGGTGAGCATACTGCGAACGGTGGGGTTGAAAATGCTATTTCTCCTGCCAGTATCAACATTACCTTCCAGTCTTCTTTTGGTTCAGAGCGTGTTGTTCCGCAGAATGCGGGGAACGCTTTGCTTTTTCTATCGCGTGGAGGCAAGAAAGTCAGGGAGATGATTTTTAATTTTGATGTTGACGGGTTCAAGGCTCCCGACATGACATTGCTTGCCGCGCATGTAACGAATAATGGTGTGACCGATATGGCTTACCAGCAGGACCCGAATTCTATTTGCTGGTGTTCTACGACTGACGGAGAACTGATTGGCATGACCTATCTGCCTGATCAGAATGTTGTGGCTTGGCACAGGCATCCTTTGCCTGGGACTCGGGCTTTTGTTGAATCCGTGGCTTGTATTCCCGATGTGACGAACAAGCGTGATCAAGTATGGGTTTCTGTAAAATACGAATTTAATGGATCGACTGCCCGTTATATCGGCTATCTCGATCCTGACATGATGGTGGATCACGGTTTGACGCTTGATTCTCCAAAAACCATCACTGCGGCAACTCGGGCGAATCCTGTTGTTATTACCTCGGCGAGTCATGGTTTCAGCAACGGGGACGAGGTTGATATCGAAAATGTGATCGGGATGACTGAGTTAAATAATATTAGATATACTGTTAGTGGTGTGACTACGAATACTTTTGAATTAGAGAGTATTGAGCCTACGCCTGTTGATATTGACGGGACTGGTTACACAGCTTATGTTTCTGACGGGGAAGCTCGTCTTTGCGTGACAACGCTTTCTGGCTTGACTCATCTTGAAGGTGAGAGCATCGATGTTGTGGATCGTGATACGATTGTTCATTCTGGGCTGACTGTGAGCTCGGGTTCTGTTACAATCCCGAATGGTGAGAAGGTTTCCCGTGTTTATGCGGGGCTTTCCTATACTTCGACTTTAAAGCCTGTTCGCCCCGAGTTTGGTTCGCCTCAGGGTATGACGCAGGGCAAACGCAAGCGCTGGAACAAGTTGGGTCTCCGTATGACCAATACGCTTGGCGGAACTGTTAATGGAGACAATATAGAATATCTTGATGATCGCGTGACGATGGATCGCGGGGTGTCGCTCTTTTCCGGCGATAAGATGATAGATACTACCGATTGGGACCCTGATGGATTTATTACGGTTATTCAGACCCAACCGCTCCCGATGATGATTCATGCTGTTTACGGTGATCTTGACATTGGGGAAGTTTATGGGGCAGACGAATAAGCGTGTGGAATCATATACGGTATTTCACTCTATGCTGCTGGATTCGCGTGCTGGGGCTCGGGATTATCATCACAAAGTTGACCCTGATAGTAGTTTTGCTGGGGTTGTTGGTAGTGACCGTGTTATCTGTATCGCCGGTGTTCAGCCAATCTGGGACGGAGTTGGTTATGCTTGGGTGAGGTTTGGCCCAGATGCTCATGACCATAAGATTTGGCTTTATAAACATATAAGGATTTATCTTAATCACCTTGTTTTAAAGTTCAAATTCTGGAGAGTTCATGGCACGGTTGCTTGTAATCATTTGGCTGGTTGTAGTTGGATTGAATCTCTTGGCTTTGAAATGGAATCTACTTTAGTAAAATACGGTCCTAACGAAGAGGACCATTATATGTATAGGAAATTCTATGCGGTCTAAGAAAAAACGAAGAAGTTTGTGGGAGTTGATCCGTTTGGTTTTTAATGTTTCGGATTTTGGCATGAGCATGCTTATTGCTGCTGTTGTCATGTCTACTGTTTCAGCTGCCATTTCTATTCAGCAGGGATATCAACAGAAGAAGATTGCTGAGGCGAATGCCAAGCGTCTGGAAATAGAAGCCCAGCGCAAACAATTAGCTGCGCAGAGATTGGCTGATCAGGCGGCGTTGAAGCGGAAAAGGATGCGGGCTGCTGCTGTTACTATGTATGCTGGTTCTGGTGTTGTTGTTGGCGAGGGTTCTCCATTGATCGTTGAGGCCGAGGATGATTACAGGGCCGAACAGGATCAGTTGACAATCATTGCTACTGGCGCAGAATCTGCTTGGGTTTCTAGATCGGAAGCTGCGATCATGAGAGCCAGGGGGCAATCTGCTGTAGCTTCTGGATATGGGCGTGCAGCAGGAACATTGGCTCAGACTGCTTCCTTAATGGGTTCTTCCGGTGGGAGTTCCCCAAGTTCTGGTAGCGGTAGGATTGTTCAAACGGATGTTGGTTATGGCTAAAATTCCTCGATATGAATCAAATGTAGAGTGGAGGCCTGCCAAGGCTCCAATGGTGCCGTTGAGCATTGCTGATACGGGGCTTGATAAGGCTTTTGCTACGGCTTCTCAGGCTGCTTTTGGTGTTGCTGAAAAAGAGAAGAAGGCTCAGGATAAGCTTGATTATGATAATTTTCAGACCGATTACACACGTGATCTTGAGCAGGCAAAGGTTGACGCTCTGGATAAGAAACCTTCGGAGAGGTCTGACTATGTGATGAATCGGTCTCTCAGTATTAAAAATTCAGCTCTTAATAAATATGCGGATGGTAGATCTTCTTTGGATGCTTGGAATTCTATGAATTCTTATGCTGACCATCATGGGATGCTTGCTGTTGCCAAGACTAAATATGATGCTAGGATTGACTTGTCTAAGCAGCTTGAGGCTAATTCTAATTTGAGGTTTGACAATATTACTTTGCAGGCTGCCACTACTAATGTTTCGCCTGACGGGTCTCTGTCTAGTTGGAGACTGGAGGATCAGACTTCGCGTGGTTCGATAGAAGGCGTTGTAATGGATGCTGATTCGTACCAGATCCATATTGCGTCGAAGAGAAGGGCTTTGGCTGGCATTCATCATAGCCGTATATTTTCTAAGGGTATCAAGGGTTTGACTACTGGTGATCCTATTATACATTCCGCTTCTGATATTCGGGCGGCGTTGCAGGGTACGCTTGATATTGCTGCGAGGGTTAAAGCTGGTTATCCAAATAAGAGTAAGAAGGAGATAGAAGATCTTACAAAATTTTATAATGAGGTGCTGACAACGACTGCTGGCGGAGTAAAAGACAGGCAGACTATCTTGAATGCGTTTGACAAGGCTGTTTTATCAGAATCTACTTCTAAAAGAACTGCGGCTGAGAGGGAGGCTCATGCGAAGGGCACGGATTGGATTATTGAGATTCAGAGGGATATGAATTTGGTGTTGCAGAATAGGGAGCCGGGTAGGTCAGTCGATCTCGAAAGGTTGAATGAGTTTAATGTTCTTGCCAAGTCGATGGGTAAAAGCGGTGACAGGAAAATGGCATTTGTCAATAAGCTGTGGTCTGATTTTAGAAAGCCCAGGCAGGCTACCGCTGAAGAGATGCAGTTGTTTCACGAGATAAAGCTTCATGTTTTGGAGCATATGCAAAATAGTCCTGCGCATAAGGTGATGGATTATATTATGAGCCAGGTTTATCCTGATACGGAATCTCGCGAGCCTAATGGTCAATTTAAACTTCCTTCCGAGTTGTATTTAAAATTGCTCGAGGACTTGCCTACTAATGCTAGTGGAACTGGTGGCATTTCTCCTCTGTTTGACCCAGCTGGTTTGGGTCCTGCAAATAAAATTATTCAAGGTTGGGTTCCTAGTTTAATGGGTGTGCTTGAAGGGGAGATGAGATATAAGCTTGGCGATAAAGGTAAGGAACATCTTAAAGCGGCTGCAGATGCTGATCTGTATTATGGGATGAAATCTTATATCGAGAAGTTTGTTGCTGAGCAGTCTTATGCTAAAAATCCCATGGAGTACGGAGAGGCCGAAAATCATATAAGACAGTTGGTTAGAGGGAAGGAGCTGGGAGATTTCACTAAGGATTTGCAGGCTGGCGCTGTTATGACTGTCCCCGTTGATCAGCTTAATAAATTATTTGAAATGCACGAGTCTGGCGAGGATCTTACTCCTGCCCAGTTGCAACTTTTGCATATAACTTCTACTCGTATTACTCAGCGTATGCGTAATTTTGGTCTTGATGTTAAGATGAAGGGTTTAATATCAAATCAACTTAAGAAGAGTTTGATCCAAAAAGAAAGACATCTCGAGGCTACGCTTGCTCGATTGCGTGCATCTGGCAAGAGCGATGCGGAGATCAGGGTTAACAAATCTTACTTGCGAGCTGGATTGGTTCGTACTATTGTTTCAGATTTGAAGGCTCAGGCGCAAATGGACCCATATGATTTGCGCTTGTTTAAGGAGTTGCTGAAAGAGGGGAAAGATTCTCTTCGCGAGCGAATGCTGCGTTATAGCGAGGCGCAATATAAAGCTGTTGATGTTACTCAGGCTCCAGAGCTAAGGACAGTTTCTAAACCACCGCCGTTAAAGCCTGTACCACGACTTCCTTCTGGTGAAATGAAGCAGCCACCGGGCGAACCTTCGTCATCGTCATCCAAAAAAGATGAAACGCAAAGTTGGGGAGATCGATTGCTTGAGGTTTCTAATAAAAGGTTTGAGGTGTGGAAAGAGCGGAATGCTATAAATAGCAAACTTAGAGATGATGCTATATCTTCTGGTGGTTACTATAGTCTTTCGGCGAAGGAGCGAAGAGCTAAGATGGATGAGCTGGATAAGATGTATCCAATCGCAACCGATCTCATGGATATCTTAAAACAAGAATATCCTGATCCTAAGAAGGAATAGAGAGTGGGTAATTTATGTCTGATGCAGATCTAAATGTTGATCTCAATAGCGAGACTGCCAAGAAGTCTCTTACCAGTGATCTAGAGACAGATATAGGTAATACCTTGGCTGATGGGAGTCGTAATGCCCTGGATGCTGCTCTTGACGATATCAGGATTTATATACAGAAGCCTCGTCCTGAAGAGGTGCCTGACGAGCCAGCGGAGCGTGAAGCTGGCGATCCTATGGTGTTTGGAGATGTCCCGAAAGGGAGACCTCAGGTTAGTGATGAGGATGTTATGAATCCCCCTGATCAAAAGCCCGGTTATTGGTCTGACTTAGCTAAACAGCTTTTGGTTGGTGGACCGCGTGATGCTTTTGTCGAGTCTATGCAGACTATTGGATCAGTTGGTGATCACATGAGGGATAACGGCATTGCTCCTTTTGGGTTTGAGGTTGTTTCTTCGGAAACGATTAACTCTCTTGACGATTTTTTTGGTGGTAAATATCATTTTAAAGTTCCCGAAGTTGCTAAGTCTGAATATACCTCTGCCAACGTCGGGCGTGCTGTCACACAGTTTATAAGTGGTATGGCTGTTCCGGGTGCGGCTCTTTACAAACTTAAGTCTGTCGGGACTATTGCTCGTGGAGCTACTGCTGGCTTTGCTTCTGATGCTGTTGCCCATGATCCAGACGAGGCGAATCTATCCCGTACTATTAATGAACTTGCTGAGGCGAATAAGGATGCTGAGGGTTTCTTTAGCCAGCTTCCGGTTGCTTTACAGGGCACTATTACTGAAGTTCTTGCCAATAATCCGACAGATAGCGAATTCGAGAAACGGATGAAAAAGGGTCTTGAGGGTGTTTTTATTGGTATCCCATTTGAGGCTATGATGACTGGACTTCGCATTTTCAGGGCTACCAGAAATGCTAAGAAGTTAGTTGCTGAGAATGAGGCTATGGGGCGTGGTGCGGCTAAGAAAAGAGTGGCTGGCTCTAAAAAGGGTGCTGGTAAAGAAATTGTTGAAAAGGTAGAACTCCCAGAACCAAAGCGTAATTTATTTGATCCACCTGACCAGCATGAGAAGCTTTCGCGTCAGTTTGTCGATCCTCTGGAAGTGAGGGTTGGCGGCAAGAAAGTCAAAATCGACATGGAGAATGTGGATATTGAATGGGACAAGATGCTTGATGGGCGTGATCTGATCAAGGCAATGAAATCTGTTGCTGCTAAGGTACAAAAACAGC
>VTLG01010193.1_pt1 | contig 11587 bp, 4 predicted proteins | sample 4694571 | NCBI WGS metagenome assembly VTLG01 (sample SAMN12604809, study PRJNA352737) | marine metagenome | biome: ENVO:00000447; feature: ENVO:00000209|ENVO:00000569|ENVO:01000036; material: ENVO:00002151; isolation source: viral sequences binned using virsorter ... | reverse complement strand
GCAATATCATTTAAGAATAACTGATATTTAATACTAAACATATTATTTGATATAGCATTACTTCCACCAAAACGGAATATCTTTTCTACTCCAATTACTGATGGTGGAACTTGTATATAATTACTATTTTCATACCAACTAAAATCCTGATCTGTCCCTGCAATAGTAGCTGTGGCAGTTTCTGTTGTTATTCCTGTTCTTTTCTTTCCTGTTAATACAGATGCTCTTCCTCTATCAATATCTGCTTGAGTTATTTGATACTTAAGATAAGTTCTAACTACACCATCAAAATGTCTTTCATGAAAGAACTGAATAGCGTCATCAATTCTATCTTCACACTGCTCGTCAGCAACATTAATCTCCAACACGGGAGCACCTAGTTGCCTTAAACAATACTCTTTAAATTCGGATCTACTTCCTGGTTGTGCCATTTATACTCTACCTCTATAATATTTAGGGTGCGGAAGCAATTCCAGTATGAACTAATATATTTCCGTTTACTATATTATAAATTGTTGCTCCTGAACTCACTAAAACATTATATTCATATCTACCCTCAGATAGACTTCTTGTAGCAGTGGATCCCATTGATATATCAAATATTCCACCACCAGCACTACTAAACCCTACAGTAAAGGTTCCTGAAGGTGTGGTAGTAGCACCAATACCTGCACTTTTTTGCATTTGGGAAGATCCAGTCCAAACTGAAGTTGTTGTCAGTCCTTGGAAATCAAAAGCAACGTCAGAAGTATCAACCACATTAAATGTAGCCTTAAAATCTGCTCCTGTATAAAGTGCTAAATTAGCAGCATATGGGACTCCTGCATTTGGATCAAATGTCAGATTTTTACTTGCCATTGACTAATTCCTTGAGTAGAGATTTGATTTCACCAATTTCACTTTTTAAATTATCAAGATCCTCTTCCATAGTATTCACTCTTTCATTTTTTGATTTTTTTACATCTCTGGATGCAACATAATGTTGATATTCTATGGAATTTACATTCACTATAGCACTTGTTTGACGATCTCTTGCAAGATCTACATGTCCTTCTATGTTATACTTTTCCATATTAAGCAAGTGCCATAACTCTTAGATCCTTTATTCTAGGAACATAAACCTGATCATTACTTGTCAATAATACCTTAGTTCTATAATACCTAAAAGCAGGTAAACTATCAGCAGTAAAGGTATAATCACTAAAGATTGCACTACCTACAAATGTATAATCATTAACTTTAGGGATAAATTTATCTGATTGTCCATCACTATCTTCAGGATTAATAATTTCACCCCTACTATTTAAATTATTAAATCCAGGGAAAGGTGTCCAAATTGGTTCAAATCCTTGCTTATCACTAATTGCATAAAATGCTCTAACATTAGCATCAACATGAATATGTCCAGCCAACAATATCTTTATAGAAGTAGCTGGATTTTCTAACCTTATTTCCTTACTAATATATTGACATGCAGTAGGATCATCAAAAACACTCTTCACTCGATCATCTGTAGCATAATTGCTAATTGCATTATTAACCCTATTTGAAGTGGTAATAACACTAACTCTTTGAGAATCTATCACGGGACTTAATCTAGTATCAACTGTACCAAGAGTTACTCTCATTTGTAAAGATTTATTTCCCACATTATTATCTAATTTTTCATCCTCATTAACCTTAGAATAAATTGCTCTAGGACTACTCATGTAATTAGTTTCACCTATGGTGACAGACTCAAATCCTTGATCAATATAAGGTATGTGAGTATCTTCAATTCCTGATGCAGAAGTCGTTCTTAGTTCAGCACCAATTGTAGTTCCTGTAACTGTCATATTATGAGCAACTGGAACAATAACCTCGAAAGGCATATTTTGAGTGGCTTTTATATTATAACCACCTCCCGATTTAGTATTATTGGAATATAATTTAGGGAATCCAACATCAGTGCTTCTATCAGTAGTATCATTATGTGCTAGTCCATCAATATTATTTTCACCTGTCATATCAAGTTTGATATTATAATAATCAAAACCAATATTATCAGCACTTGAAGAAGAATCAAATGTTGTTGCAGTTGTTAATCCATGAGTTCGATTTATTCTTACTAAAGAAACCCCATTAAGTTCATATTTAGAAACAGGTGTTCCAACTGCATAATCAACCTGATCAAGTCCTCTAGAATCTATTGTAATAACATTACCAGTAACAGCAGTATACCCAATAATTTCATTTCCAATCTTAACCAATCCTTTATTAGTTGTTCCAACTCCGACATTTTCAAAATTGGTAAAGGAACTTGCATCATCTACAGTAAAGTTATTTGTATTACCAACATCTAAGGCAAGACTTAATTTAGTTGGTTTAACATCAGTCTCAACCTCTGAAATTATAACTCTATTATCAGTAGAATACATACCATGATTCTTATGATTTACCTTAATATGTAAACCATCTTGCTCAACATCAACTGCATTTATAGTAACATTGCCACCATGACTAAAGTTTAACTCTGTAGTTACACCAGCACTATTAGTATATCTCATTGTCTTACCAGCACCAGTCACAAAATTACCTTGAACATTATCTAAAATAAGTTCATTTGTCATTCCAATACCAGCAACAGTAAATCTAGCATCTCTACCAACAGTTCCACTACCACCAGTGGATAAACCAATAGTAGTAATTCCCAAAACATCACCTACTTGATATCCAGATCCCCCAGAAGTAATAGTAGCGGCAGCTGCCACTCCATTTTCAACATAAACATTAGCAACTGCTCCTCTTCCATTTCCAGTAACAGTAACTAAATTTACACTATTAAATGATAGATTTCCATCTAATGGAGTATAACCAATACCAACATTACTTATACTTAATGTTCCTGTTGCAGACCCACCAGCACCTACAAGGTTACCTGTAGCATTTGTTCCATCCTGTGAGAAAGTATTACCATCTGCATAAGAGTCAGCAACTGTTGTCGCTAAACCAACTCTAACCTTCCTAGAACTTATGGAAAGAGAATTGGGCATAAGTGTTGGGATTTGAGCATTACCCTCACTCAATTGTGGGTTATAGAAATCAACACTTCCAGCAGTTTCAAATTCAGCTCTATATAAAGTAAATTTAAGATCTTCCCACTGACTTGGTTCCCATGTAGAAGCATTTTGCGACTTAAATAGAGATCCCAAATATGGTTGGTTAGATATAAATGTATCAGTCAAAAGATCAGTTTCACCAATTCTAGAAATATAAACACTATATTTTGTTGAGTTGGATGCTAAACAAATAGCATATTCAGTATTTCCACCTTCTAAGTATACTGGAGCTCTAAAGTTAACAGTTGTTGCTACTGAACCATCAGCAGAAGTTATAACATCATCAGGTGCTAGTACAATTTCTGAGAATGGAAGAATATGTTGTGTCGGGAATCCATTAGACATAGATCTTATCTGGAAGACACAAGGAACATCCATATCATCTTTTGTTCTAAAGAACACATCACATTTTGTTATAAAAATACCATTATCATCTTCAACCAAGAATGATTGAGCTAGAGGGTCATACCATGAGTTAATTCTTCTATTACCTTCAGTTGTAGTAGTTTCTTGTCCAACAAGTGTAGTTCCAAGACTTTCTTCAACATTTCTCTCTTGAAACTCTTGTCTCTGTTCAATTCTAGCATTTCTGATAGAAAGAATATTTTCCTGAACAGTTTCTAATGTTCCAGAAGCAGTATATGTTTCGTCAGTAAGAGTAGTTGCTTTATTTGGATCATTATCAGGTTCACTTGTTAATGTGAAAACTTTAGTTCCTGTTTCAAATCTTGGATGATTAATATTATTTGGATTAGGAAGGAAGAATGAACCTGCACAGAATGCAGAAACATCAGAAAGTAATTTTACACCAGTAACAGTTGCATTTGCTCCACTACTATGTCCATGAATTACCATTCCTTCTTCAATATGACCAAAATAGTCACCTTCTGGTTGATTGGATAGAGAGTATGTATCTACATTTAATACATCAGAAGTTGATGAATAATTTGATGATAATGCTTGATTTGTATAAGGATTATCACGGAAAGTTTTTGTAGGAACATTATATGGACCTTCTTTATGATTTAATTGAGCAGCTCTAAATCTAATTTGAGGAACATTATCTCTATTTCTTCCACCCAATCCAGTAGTAGGAATTGTTCCATGACATGTTTCTCCAACTTGGAATGTTCCACTATTCATACTTATTTCAATCAATTTAGGAACACAATACTTAGTTACATTTTCACCATCAAAGAAACCATATAATTGTGTCAAAGGTTTAACTTTTTTGGCTACAAATTCAATATTTCGAGATCTCATAAATGGAACAATCTCTCTACTAACAACTCTATCACCAACAGATTGTTCATCAAATGTTTCAGTCACAATAGTTCTAAGACCAGTTCTACTTTCTGTTCCAGTTTGAATAGTTTCTCTAAACCAATTTCTAGTTGTAGTATTTACAGTAGCAGTAACCCATCGAGCAGGGTTAGTATCAGGTTCACCATTAACCCAACCACCTTCTGACCATGTTACTGTATCATTTACCGTAGTAGTTGATGCACCTTCAAAATCAGTAGATGTAGTCCCTGTCCAAGTAGTTTCCCATGCATTCCAAATAACAGGTCCCATGCCAGTCTGAGGGTCAACACCATCATTTCTAACCATATTATCCAATGTAGCGGCATAATTACCTTCAGTTTGAATAATTTTAGCTTGTAATCTTGCAGTATCTACCCATGTATCAGATGCAGGATTTAACTCCATAGTTCCTTGCCAGAAACTAATCAAGAAAGGAGTAACACTCTCAGATCTTGTTGCAAAATTCTGCTTTAACCATTCAACTTCAGAATAATCTAATGTTATTGCGTCAGCATTTTTTCTTACATTAACACCTTCAAGAGTAGCAAATGATTGATCATCATCAGGATCAACACCCACAACAGGACCAGTCATACAATCAACTGAATTTGTATAGTGTCTAGGACGTAATTCTTTTCGTTTTCTGTCTATACTATTATTAATTTTAAGACCAGGTTCTTGAGTATCAAAACCAGTAAAATTATCAACAAAAAATCCAGATTTAAATCTATTCAAACCATCTTGATCAGGTACAAAGAAGTTAGCAGTATTTGTTTCGAGTAAAGAAAGATTAGTATAATATTCAAGATTTTTGATTCTTTGGTCAAGTTTCTTAATATCTCCCATCGTATATCTACGATGATTTAAGAATTGTAATGCAGCATCTTTTGTTGCATATAAAAATGCTGGAAGACCTACTGTTGCTACTTCTATTGCATCATCTACAGGAACTGGTTGTTTAGGATTCTCAGCAGGAGATCCAAATTTTACTTGGAATTCTCCATTTCTATTTAAAAATATTCTATCAATTCTAGGAAGATAGAATGAAAAATCTACTAAGATAGTTTCATCTGATGCCAAAATACTAGGTGCAGAATCTCCCGATCCAGTAAATGATCTACCAAGGAATTCTAATGGAGATCTATCTCCTTCTGCCACTGATGAAATTGGAACAACTCTTGGTCTAATATCAATAATATCACTGCAACTAGAATCATTAATTCTTGGAATATCAAATCCATACTTAAACTGATCATATGAATTTATAGTTGTAATATCACCAGAATCAGTATCATCATAAGATCCACTTTGATAATAAACTTTTATTTTCTTTTCTGGAACATCAACATCTGGTTTTTTTCTAATTGTTCCATAATTATAAAATGTAACTTCTCCACCATCAGCAAATGTATAATTTGGTGATATATCAAAACTAGGAGAGTTTAAGGTAGAAATAATTGCAGAAGCACCTGACTCTTTAAATACTACAGTTTCACCTTCTTTAAAAACAACTTCATTATCATAAACAAAAGCAATTTGAGAATCGCTTAATTTTTCAGCAACAACAGCAACAGCATTGGTATCCTGTCCTACCATATGCTCCCCAAGTATTAATTCATTTGTTGTAGTTGATTGAGTAACAATAGAAGAAAGATTTGCTTTTGGAGCAGATGGATTGTTTGTATCTGCAGATTCAAAAATACCATAAACCCAAACTACATCAGGAACATTTAATGATATTTCTTCATCCTGTACTCTTGTTCCATATGGATAATCTCCATATGTTAACCCATCGTTTAAAGTTGTTGCTCCAATTCCAGAACCTGAATTTTTTGAATAATTGATAACAACAGATTTAATTTTATTGTTTATCTTTGTTTTTGCTTTTGGTTTTGATTTTTTAATTGTAGCAACAAGAGTAGCACCATTGTTTGATTGTGATGGAGTATTTAATCCACGAATTTGGCAAGTGCTTCCTGTCCCAAAATCAAATTGATCAGCTGTTAAATCATAAGTTGTTCCATCTGCTCCAATTAATGAATATCTCTTAGGTTGGAATGCTTGGAAAGACTCATTAGATCCTACAGAAGGTAATGGAGTATTTAATTGACCATTACTAATACTAACATCAAAAGTTTTTCTTATAATAATACTTGCCGAAGTTAAATCAACATCAGCAACATTTTTCTTTGGAAGACGTGTATATAAAGTATTATCAGATGAAGGATCTAATAAACTTGTCATTACTCTTAAATCACTTACATCCTTAACAGATGTTTTTGGAAGTGTACCATCAACTATTCCAGTAACAGTAGTAACTCCAGTAACATAAACATGAGAAGATCCAACACTTACAACTCTGGATGTAATTGGATCTTCAGAAACATTAAGATCACTATATTGAATTAAATTACCAACAGTGGTAATACCTGGAAAATTAGGATTAGAACTCTTAATAATTGATTGATTATTTGAATGAGTAACCATACCAACTGTTGCTACTCCAACAAATTGTTGAACTGATGGAACTACATTAGCATTAAAAGTATTAATACCAACTAAATTATCATCAGTTCCGTAAACAGATTTTACATCAGATATAGAATATTCTGTTATACCTAAAGCAACTCTTCCATTATTAATTCCATTGATTATAAGTTGCTCATTTTTAATAAATTGACCACTTGTTTCATATACAGTTAGTCCCAATCCAGAACTAACAGATCCTTGTAAAAATGCCTTTGCACCACTTCGTTTTCCTTCAATAATAGCAGGAACTGATACAGTAAGTGGATTATTTAATTTTATTTCAGTAAATGTTTGTACATCATATAAAGCAAGTTCCCATTCATCTAAATTTGAATTAGTTGAACTATAACTTTGAGATTCTAATCTAAAATCATAAACTCTAGCATATCCTATTTCATCTCCAGCAGCATTTTCTTGATTAGATCCTTGTCTTTGATCCCTTAAACTTAGTATATATGTACTACCAATACCTACTGTGGGAGTTCTATAAACACTATTTAATTTAAAAGTAGGACCAGTATTATAAATTATTGCCTGATTTTCTTGAAGTTTTGTCTCTCTTGGTTTGGGACAATCAACAAATGTAGGATCTAATGTTTCAATTTCATATCCTTTTACATATGCTTTTCCTGGAGAAATTTTATATAATGCTAAATCATCAGATGGAGTTCCACCTCCAGGTGTAAATTGTCCTGCTTGGAATATTCCTCTATTTCCAATATTATCATTTAAAGAATTTAAAACAGTAATATCAAATGGTCTTACATCATAATTACCACTTTCATCAAAAGTTCTTCTTGCAAGAGTATCGGTTAAATCCCATGCTCCAGCACCACCACCACCAACACCAATTAATCCAGCATTGCTTCCTTTACCACCTCTATTGCTTTTAGCAGCTCTTAATACACCATCAGTTACTGTTCCTAATTCTACAAAACTTGTATCATCAAAATCCTCTATATCTTTTTTAAATAAACTTAAAGTAATTTTTAATCTATCTGCACCTGGCGCAGCATAATTATTATATCCCTGAGAATTATCATTTAAACTTTCATCAATATCAGCATTAATTATTTGCTCATCTACGAATAATCCAACTCTATAATTAGGAGTTGTTCCATATTGATCCAAAACAAGTGTTTCTTGTGCAACTCCTACAAACTGACCATGAACAAAATAAACACCTTCTTGTATTTGGAAAGAAGATCCTGTTATAGCAGCTCCATCATTTGTAGTAATAGCAAATGGTGCTCCAGCAGAAATTGTTGCATTACCTAATAATCCAGAAGAGATAATAGTATTGGATTTTAATTCTTCACCATCAAAAAATGTTTGAGTAGAATTATTTACTGTACTTGAATTTAAATAATTAATATAAAGAGTAAGTTGGCCACGTTCTGACTCTTCAGGCATCAAAATACTATCTACAACAGCACTCACACCAGATCTTTGTCCTGTAATTTTATTTCCTATTAATTGATCAGCATATGCAGATACAGGAACCCCTTGAAAATTATTTTGTATTTGAATTCCATAATAAAGTCTATTATATCCAGTATTACCAGGAATTACCTTTGCACCTTCTTTAAAGAAATGTTGACCAAATTTTTCAATTTGATTTTGTAATATAGATTGAAGAGTTGTTAATTCTCTTGCTTGAACAGGATATCCTGGTTTAAATAGTACCCGATAAAAATCATCGGATGAATCATAATCATCAAAATATGGGGCTACATTTAAATTTGTCTGCTGTGGCATGATTTCTTAGAACTGCAATACTATTTTAATATCTTCTTTTTGGTTAACAGACCTAGTTATAGCTGGTCTATTATCAACAAAAACAATGTTACCACTATGTCTCTTAACTTCTGGATTAGAAATGCCGTCAGTGAAAGTTTGACCAAGATAATATGTGATATTATTTATTACAGTAGATATACCTGTAAAACCATCATCAATTTGTAATGTAGATCCAGTTGTAGGAACAATTTCTAGGTTTCCACCAGTTCCTGGTGACCCAGTAAACTTGTTTAAATTATATCCATATGTAGGAGCAGTTTGTGCAGTTCCAACAGTATTAAATCCAGCAAGGGTTCTATCTTGCCAATATTTCAATACACCAGTTGTTTCATCATAATTTACTACTCTTCCTTGAGCAGTAGATCCAGCAGCAATTGTTTGAGTGAAATAACTATCTGCTGCAAATGTAGCAGAACTATAACCAGATCCTGCTAATCTTAAAGCATTAACAGCACTAGCCTTATCAGATGCTAAAAGAGCAGTAGAATCATATTGTTGAGGATTTTCTACTAATCCAACTCTTGCAATTTGGTTACCAGTAATAAAGTCTGGGTTTTCATTATCATTTTCGATACGAGAATATATAAGAACATTCATTGCTCCCAATTCTCTATAGATATCAGAACCATGACCACCTTGAGGTGGAATAATAACATCAAAAGTTGGTATGGTAGTTCCAGTAGGTACTCCACCCCCATCTAAATCTACACTACCATAGGTATATCCAGACCCTTGTTTGGAAATAACTATAGTATCAACCTGTTGGTCGTTAGTTGTAGTAATTGTACACTCTGCTCCTGATCCATCACCTTTAATAGGGACTCTTGTATATTCTGTACCACCAGAAGGACCGATAGTTTCACCTCTATTAGTAATAGTAATAATTTTAATTGACCCATCTACTGCATTATCCCTAACTGCTGCATCATCTACATTAGTGTCCCAATTCAAAGGAACTGGCATAAAATCAGTAGAATCAAACTTAATAATATCAGCAGGTTTAATTGTAAAAAGATACTTCCAAATATAATTATCACCACTACTTCCAGCAGATCTAGGTTCTAAATCAGTAAAAGTTGGTTCATCCAATGAAGGTCTTCCAGTAGGGTTATCTGGATCAGTACCATTTTGTAGGCAAATATAAACCCTATAATCTGTGTTTATAACATAATAAGTAGCATTATATAAATTTGTAGCACCAGAAACAGGAGCAGTATTTGATCTACTATAATCTCCTCTGTACATGTCATAGGTTGTACCAGATGACCAAGATCTTTTAGTAACAACCTGTCTACAATCCCCTGCACTGATTTTCTTCAGGGCTATCATATCATCCCAATAATCATTTTCTTCACTAAAATTATCTTTAGGTGAAGGGGGATCAGTATTCCAATCAGTTTTAATATCAGTTGGATTTGGTAATCCAATAAAAGAATAATAAGCGTTAGTAGTTGATGTTACTCCCGCGACAAAATTCTTTGCATTCAACAATCTAATCTGATCAGTTATAATTGCAGCCATTGGACAGAGATTTTTTCTTTATTTATTAAGGATTAACTTGGGGGTGTATAATATTGCTTGGATTTGAGAGATCTAGATCTCCTTACCACTGGGGAAGTAGAAATACCACCCGTTCCACCTAATGTATATGCAGTAAATGCATTTTCCTCAGATCTTGAAGGAAGAAGGATCTTACCCCAACTATAGGATCCAAAGTAGTTTCCAGTTTGAATTCCAACTCCACTAAAGCTAGGCCACTGACCATTCCAATCAAGATGTTCACCAATCTTAACAAATACTCTATTCATGTGAGTTGTTCCAATTCCTACACCATCAGAAGCAACACCAATAGGAGATTGAACTATCTCAAAGGTATTAACCTCATACACATTATTAACAAATTGTGTTCCAATTCCAATAACAGCACCATCAGCAGCTAAAGATGCTATAGATGTACTAGAAGCACCAACATTAGAATTATTTACAACAAAGTAATCACCAGTGCTAATTCCAGAAATTGTAACTGCTGTTCCTGTAATATTGGAATTTCTTAAGTCAGAAGAAGCAGGAATATGTAAATCAAATACTAATTGATATCCAGTTGCAACTCCCACAGTTGTAGTACCAAACCCAACAATTATTCCAGAATCTCCACCATAACTGGTTACAGTGTTTTCTTCTTCATACCATGTAGGAGGACTGATAAGAACAGATGGTGGATTGGATGAAGTATATCCAGAACCAACAGCAGTGATTGCAATACCAGTTATGGTTCCTGCAGCACTAATTACAGGAGTTCCAAATGCTCTAGTAGATGTTGTAACAACACCAGTAGTATTATCACCAATAGAAGTAGATGCAAAACTTACTATTGCAGTGCTATACCCAATACCACCAGTAGAGATAGCAACAGAACTAATAGTTCCTAAACCAGAAACAATAGCAGTTCCTGCAGCACCAGATCTTACTTCTTGAGAAATAAACTTAACTTTCTTTTGGAAAAGGAAATCGTTTGCTATAGGAGAAACATCATCAACTTCATCATATGGATCAAAGTAAGGTCTTGCATTTTCAACATAAATGACCGTTGATCCTATACCAACAGATTTGATAATTGGAGAATATGGATTAATTACAGGTTCATAAATCTCCCTATCCTTTCCTACACCTATTTGATTAATAATCTTATCTTCAGTCTGTCTAGTCCATTTAATAGGTCTATCTAGATTAGGATCTGCAGTATTTCCTGGTCCATAATATGGAGGAGTGGAAACACGATCAGTAGAATCTACACTGAGAGGAACTCTAATTGATTCAGTCAACCAGAAATCTTGCGATTCTAAATGACCTATCTC
>VTLG01003199.1_pt1 | contig 11590 bp, 14 predicted proteins | sample 4694571 | NCBI WGS metagenome assembly VTLG01 (sample SAMN12604809, study PRJNA352737) | marine metagenome | biome: ENVO:00000447; feature: ENVO:00000209|ENVO:00000569|ENVO:01000036; material: ENVO:00002151; isolation source: viral sequences binned using virsorter ... | reverse complement strand
TTATGTTACATTGCAGTTACATTATGTTACATTGCAGTTTCGGTCAGTCAGTTGGACTAACCAAGTCATGCTCACCGCTACCAAGACACTGGTATTGGGTAACACGTTATGCTCACCGCTACCACGCAACTGGCATCAGGGAACTGGCATAAAAATTTTAAGCCAAAAAAAATGCCCCTCCGAAGAGGGGCAGATTAAAGTTACTTAAGTTTAGGCTTTTCTAACTTTTCAAGGTACTTGACTAAATCGAAGTCCTTCTTGAAAACATTGCCGTCAGCTTTCTTAAGCATGGTAATAAGTTCGTCGAACTTTGCATTCACTCGCTCTCTGAATGTTTTAGTCTTACTACCTTTCTTACCCTTGTTTTTTCTAAGGGTAATTTGTGACTGTAAAGCATTCTTAAGTTTGCCAAGCCTAGAAGATATCTCAGTGTTTTTAAGTTCTGAAACAACTGATTGTTCAGAATAATCTTTATCTCTGAACTTAATATTATTTACCTTGTTAGGTAATAATGCCTTGGCATGCTTATCAGCTTTCTTGAACTCTTCTGGATTATCCTTAAGAAAGTTCAATCTCTCTTGCTCGTATTTAACGTAAGCATTGTTTATCTTACGAGCATTTTTTGGACTAAACTTTTTAAGATTGTTAATAGTCCATTTAGCGGCAAGAGAATAAGCTCTTCTATACTCTTGCGGAGTAGCACAATCTAGACCTACCTTTTTATCTTTTCTAAGGTAGCCTTCTCCTGCGTTAGACCAACAAGATATACAAGCTGTTGGAGTAAAGCCCCAATGGTCAAGCATTCTTATTGCTAGTTTACCAATAGTACCAAACTCATCTTCTACAGTTTTAATACTATCAAGCATAGTCATGAACTCTGTTTCAAATTCATCTTGCTTGTCCTCTTGTAACCATAAGGGTAAGTTCTTTTTATTTTGTTTTGTCATGATGACAATCCTTTCTGTTTTGGTCAGTCAGCTGACTAACCGAGTTGAGTTAATCAAGTAAGGCTTATTCCTTGTCTTGATACAATCATTATAACAACTTACCACGTTATGTCATAAAACGAACCCATACCCTACCCCTACCCACCTTTTATTATAACTTGTCACACTACACTATATATTACTATTTTACACAAATAAATCACATTTCTCTGAGTTTGACCCCACACCCCCCTCTATATAGGAACACCCCCCTTTGGAGTCCCAAATATCTTGCGTAAAAAATTTTTTGTAGTATATAATCGAACCAAATGACTATTGTAGTAGAACCAGAGTTGAATGTACCTTTGAAAAAGGGTAAGTCTTCGGTTGACCTAAAGACACGTGTAGAGGCAGCCGCGAATACAGCGAAGGAGTTGGGGGAACATGGCATCGACCTTGAGCCAACCAAAGAAGATAAAGACGCAGCCGCAAGATTATCCGTTGCTTACGCTGATGATCCTGAAGATGTGTCAAAAAAAGTCACCGAAAAGAAAATGTCCACGCTAACACCCGCCTCTCTTATACTAACAGACAATATTCTAAAGGAATTTGGGCGTTCTGTAGTCGAAAGTTCAGTACAAATACGGCATTTGGTAACGAATAAGCTCATAGAAGAGACCGAAAACCCTGATCCGAGGGTCAGAATACGTGCTTTAGAGCTTTTAGGTAAGATTTCGGACGTAGGATTGTTCGCTGAGAAGTCTGAAGTGACCATAACACACCAGTCTACGGACGATTTACGGGAAAGATTGCGTTCCAAGCTAACAAAATTGGTAAATCCAGTCGAAGATGCGGCTGTAATTGATGGTGAACCCATAGATGTGGACAAAGAGCTAGGTTTAGACGAGGAAAAAGGTGAATAAACACGCTCTTGACTTCTCTGAGGACGAAATTCAGGTCATGTTAGATAATTTAGACCAATATACACCTGAAGAAGTGGCTGAAATAGACAGAATGGTCGATGAATTAGCCACACGACAGCATAATCAGGCAGCATATGATGATTTGATAGCATTTTGTAAGCACATGCAGCCCGATTACATAGTGGGGAAACATCATAGGATGCTTGCAACCATGCTTATGGACATAGAGCAGGGTCAGAAGGACAGAATCTGTGTAAATATTCCTCCCAGACACGGAAAGTCCCAGCTTGTTTCTATAATGTTCCCCGCTTGGTTTCTTGGACGCAACCCGAACAAGAAAGTTATGATGGTATCGCACACCACAGACTTAGCGGTGGACTTTGGACGTAAAGTGCGTAACTTAATCGCAACAGAATCCTATCAGGAGATATTTCCGACAGTGGCTCTGGCTGTGGATTCTAAGTCGGCAGGGCGTTGGAACACAAATTCAGGAGGTGAATATTATGCGTGTGGTATTGGTTCTTCTATTGCTGGGCGTGGTGCTGACCTCTTGCTCGTTGATGATCCCCATTCCGAGCAGGATGTTATAAACGGGAACTTTGAAGTCTTTGAGAAAGCGTACGACTGGTTCACATTCGGTGCGCGAACACGTCTAATGCCTGGAGGTCGGGTAGCTATCATACAGACACGGTGGCATATGGACGACCTGACAGGACGTGTGACCAAGGATATGGTGAACAACGACAAGTCTGACCAGTACGAGGTTGTGGAGTTTCCAGCCATAATGGACGTAGAGAACAAGAAGACGAAAGAGATTGTGCAGAAACCTCTCTGGCCTGAGTTCTTTGATATGGAAGCTCTACTCAGAACGAAAGCATCTATGCCTGTGTTTCAGTGGAACGCACAGTATCAGCAGGAACCGACAGCAGAAGAAGCCGCGTTGGTCAAACGTGAGTGGTGGCAGATGTGGAAGAAAGAAGATCCACCGATATGTGAGTATATTATCATGTCTTTGGACGCAGCAGCAGAGACACACAACCGTGCGGACTATACAGGTCTGACAACGTGGGGTGTGTTTTTGAATGAAGAGGTGGACAACTATAACATTATATTGTTAAATAGCATAAAACGACGGTTGGAGTTTCCCGAACTCAAAGAGCTGGCTATGGAAGAATACAGAGAATGGGAGCCTGACTCGTTCATCGTGGAGAAAAAGAGTGCAGGAACTGCGCTGTACCAAGAAATGAGGAGAATGGGTATACCGATACAGGAATATACACCACACAGGGGATCTGGTGACAAGCTAGCTAGACTTAACTCCGTGACTGACATTGTGTCATCAGGTCTGTGTTGGGTTCCCGAAACACGATGGGCAGAGGAGCTAATCGAAGAGATAGCAGGGTTTCCGTTCATGAGCCACGATGACTTGGTTGACTCCACCGTCATGGCGTTGATGAGATTCAGACAGGGTGGGTTTATACGACTGCCGAGTGATGAACCTGAAGAAGTCGTTTACTTTAAACAAAAGAGAGGCGGGTATTACTGATGGCTGTAGAGAAAGGATTATTCCAAGCTCCTAAAGGTGTGGAAGAAGAGGAAACAGAACAACTTGAGATAGAAATCGTAAACCCTGATATGGTCACGTTAGATGATGGCAGCATGGAAGTGACCATCGTACCCGATGCGGAAGGTGTTAGCACAGGGGCGTTCGATGAGAATATAGCTGAAAATATGGAAGAAGATCAGTTAGCCGCTGTGGCTGATGAGTTATTGGGTAATATTGATTCTGATCTGGAAAGCCGTAAAGAGTGGGCAGATACTTTTGTTCGTGGTTTGGACGTGTTGGGTTTCAAGTATGAAGAACGTAGTGAACCCTGGGAAGGAGCTTGTGGTGTGTACTCTAACGTGTTAGCAGAAGCAGCCATACGCTTCCAGGCAGAAACAATGGGTGAGACGTTTCCTGCACAGGGACCTGTAAAAACAAAGATATTGGGTGAAGAAACACGTGAGAAACTAGAAGCGGCTAATCGTGTGAAGGCAGACATGAACTATCAGCTGACAGAGAACATGGTGGAGTATAGGTCAGAGCATGAGCGTCTGTTATATAACCTTGGTTTGGCAGGGTCTGGGTTTAAGAAAGTATACTATGACCCGAACATGGGGCGACAGGTAGCGGTGTTCATACCTGCAGAAGACGTGATCGTACCTTACGGAGCATCGCACATAGAAACAGCAGAGCGTGTGACTCATGTCATGCGAAAGACGAAGAACGAGTTGAAAAAGCTACAGGCTAGCGGGTTCTACGTGGATGTAGATCTTGGAGAGCCACAGGCATACCATAGTGATATAGAAGAGCGTAAAGCTGAAGAGGGGGGATATTCTCTCACAAACGACAACCGCTATAGTATATACGAGGTACATGCGGATATAATTATAGATGGTGTCGATGATTCAGACGAAGGTATAGCCAAGCCATATATAGTATCTATAGAGCGTGGGTCATACAGAGTATTGGCTATACGGAGAAACTGGAACCCTGATGACGCTTTAATGTTGAAAAGACAGCACTTTGTGCATTATGTATATACCCCAGGCTTTGGGTTCTACGGTCTTGGATTGATACATATCATAGGTGGCTATGCACAGGCAGGGACATCTATCATACGTCAGCTTGTAGACGCAGGTACTTTGGCAAACCTCCCAGGGGGGTTGAAGTCGAGAGGTTTGCGTATCAAGGGGGACGATACACCGATAGAACCTGGGTCTTTTAGGGATGTAGATGTACCATCAGGCAGTATACGTGATAACATCATGCCACTGCCATACAAAGAACCAAGCCAAGTATTGTTAGCATTATTGAAAGATATAACCGCTGAAGGGCGTAGATTAGGGGCTGTGAGCGATATGAACATATCGGATATGTCTGCTAATGCTCCTGTGGGTACAACCCTTGCCCTGTTAGAAAGAACACTCAAACCGATGGCAGCCGTACAAGCACGTGTGCATTATGCCATGAAGCAAGAGTTTAAGATGTTAAAATTGTTAATGTCTGAATATGCTCCTGCTGAGTATACGTATGTGCCAACTAGAGGTGATGTATCAGCTAAACAATCCGACTACATGATGATTGATGTCATCCCTGTATCAGACCCAAACAGCTCTACGATGGCGCAACGTGTGGTGCAGTATCAAGCTGTCCTCCAAATGTCACAGACTGCACCACAGATATACGACCTGCCCCAGTTACATAGGCAGATGATAGAAGTTCTTGGGGTGAAGAACGCAGAGAAACTTGTACCGACCAAAGACGACCTCAAGCCTGTCGATCCTGTGAGCGAGAATATGGCGGTGTTACAGGGCAAGCCTATGAAAGCGTTTATCTACCAAGACCATGACGCACATATCGCTACACATATGGCGTTTATGCAAGATCCTGTCATAGCCCAAATGATAGGACAGAACCCACAGGCAAAACAGATTATGGCAGGCATACAAGCACACATAGCCGAGCATCTTGGGTATAAGTATAGAAAAGATATAGAGGCAAAGCTTGGGGTAGAGTTACCGCTACCAAACGAAGAGTTACCTGAAGAAATAGAGGTTAACTTGTCAAGAGTTGTTGCTGATGCTGCCAAACAGCTCACACAACAGAATGTGCAGCAGGCAGCACAACAGGCAGCACAGCAGAAAGCACAAGACCCAGTGGTACAGATGCAACAAGCTGAACTTCAGATAAAAGCGCAAGAAGTGCAGCGTAAGGCTGAGAAAGACAAAGCAGATATAGCTCTACAACAGGCTGAACAAGAGAGAAAAGCAAGAAAAGATGAATCAGATGTTATTCTTGAAACAGCTAGATTACAACGAGGTAATTAGTGGCGAAAACAATATTCGACGTTCTAGTGAGTAAAATCGAGGCAGATATAGCCTCTGCACAGGATTTCCTTGAAGCAGGGTCAGCAAAAGACTATGCAGGTTACAAGGAAGTTGTTGGACTGATCCGAGGTCTAAAGTCCAGCATAACGCATATTCAAGACCTTGCGAAACAACAACTGGAAGGTGACGATGACTGAAGTAGTACAACTGACGGACGATGAACTAGAACAACAATTACCACGACCTGTGGGATACAGAGTGCTTATAGCTTTACCTGAGATAGAAAAGACGTACGGGAATACTAGCGTTTTAAAAACAGATAAAGAGATACATCACGATTATATTATGTCTATCATGGGACTCGTTGTGGATATGGGTGATGGAGCCTATAAAGACAAAGAGCGTTTCCCTGATGGGGCATGGTGTAAAGAAGGTGATTTCGTAATGTTTCGAGCAAACAGCGGAACACGATTTAAGGTGGCTGGAAAAGAGTATCGTTTATTAAACGATGATTCTATAGAGGCTGTAGTAGCAGATCCTCGTGGTATCACGAGAGCATAAGAGGTAAAAAATGGCATTTGAAAAAGTAGAATATAAGTTTCCTGATCCTGATGATACAGCGAAACAAAACATAGAGATAGAAGACTCTAGTGCTATAGAGGTCGATTTATCAGGTAAAAACGAGGAGAAAGATGAACCAAAGGCTAACGGAGCAGATGATAAAGGAATCAAGAAAGCTACGCCTAAAGATGAGCTTGAAGTCGAAGTTGTTGATGACACACCGAAAGCTGATAGGAATCGTAAGCCTTCTGAGCCACCCGAAGAGGTCACTGACGAAGAGCTTGAGGATTACTCTGAGAAAGTTAGAAAGCGTATACAGCATTTTAGTAAAGGCTATCACGATGAAAGGCGAGCAAAAGAAGCAGCCTTAAGAGAGCGTGACGAGTTAGAAAGGTTTGTAAAATCTATACAAGATGAGAATACCAAGCTAAAAGGCAGCGTTAATAAGAACCAAACAGCTCTCGTTGAACAAGCTAAGAAGACAGCAGAAGTTGAACTTGCACAGGCTAAAAAAGCATACAAAGATGCGTATGAAGCTGGAGATGCAGACGCTATTCTTGCTGCACAGGAGAGCTTAACAGGTGCAAAGATTAAGTCTGATAAGTTAAACAACGTAAAGATTCCTGCTTTACAGGAAGAATCAGATGAGGTAAAAACTAAAGAGGAGCCTGAAAAAGCCCCCGTAGTAGATAAACGGGCGCAGGACTGGGCTTCAAAGAACACTTGGTTCGGTACAGACGATGAGATGACAAGTCTGGCACTGGGCTTGCACAACAAACTTGCCAAGCAAGGAGTTGATTTGCAGAGTGATGAATACTACGAGGCTATTGATTCTCGTATGCGGCAGCTCTTCCCAGATAAGTTTGAAGAAGAGATTGCAGAAACTGAAGAGGCTGAAAAGCCTAAAAAACAGGCTAATGTGGTTGCGCCCGCAACGCGGAGCGTAGCACCCAAAAAGGTAAAGCTAACGCAAACACAAGTCGCCATCGCGAAAAGATTAGGAGTACCTATCGAATTATACGCCCAAAAGGTTGCAGAAGAAATGAGGAAAGAATAATGGCTGAAAACAGAATCAACAGAGAACTTGAAACTCGTGAGAAGACAGTACAAAAGAAGGCTTGGCAGCGACCCGAAACATTACCTTCGCCCACGCCAGAGCCAGGGTATACATACCGTTGGATACGAACAAGCACTCAAGGTCAAGTCGATGCTACTAACGTTTCCTCAAAATTACGTGAAGGTTGGGAACCCGTAAAGGCAGTTGACCATCCAGAAATCACTTTGGTAACTATCGAGAACGAAAAGTTCAAAGATAACATTGTGATAGGAGGGTTAATGCTGTGCAAGGCTCCAGAAGAACTCAAAGATGAAAGGACTTCGTATTTCAAAGCGCAGACCGATAATCAGATGAAGTCAGTAGACAACAACCTCATGCGAGAAAACGACCCTAGGATGCCGTTATTTAACGAACGGAAGACTAAGGTCACTTTTGGTAAAGGCAATTAATTTTAACAGGAGACTATTTTCATGGCTTATCCAACTATTGATGCCCCTTATGGGCTAGTACCCGTTGGTTTGATTGGTGGTCGTCCTTACACAGGTGCTACTCGACAAATGAAGATAGCTAGCAACTACGGCACAGCTATCGGAAAAGGCGACTTAGTAAAGCGTGTAAACGACGGAACTATTGAGCGTGACGGAAGTACAACCGCTTTCCCAGCGACTGGGACGTTAGGTGTTTTTATGGGCTGTCAGTATACTGACCCCAATACAAGTCAGCTAACATTCAACAATCAATATCCTGGCAGCATCGTTGCTAGTGATATACATGCGTTTGTTGTTGATGACCCAGACATCATACTTAAAGCAGCTATATGCTCTTCAGGTACGACAATGGCAACATTGGGAAGAACGGTTATTGGTAACAAAGCTTCAATCATCAGTAATACACTAAATACTCTTAATGGTGCATCCAAGCTTGCTATCAACAACTCTGTTGCTACCACTTCAACACTACCATTTCAAATCATTGATGTAGTTGACACCACTGCGACAGGTAGCGATACCTTCCAAGAAGTGCTTGTCATATACAGCACTCATACTGATAATGGTAGTAACGTGTTCATCGGTGGACACGCTTATCGTAACCCAGTTGGACTGTAGGAGGTATAGACAATGGCAATTTCTAGAGCGCAACTTCTTAAAGAGCTACTTCCTGGTCTTAATGCACTATTCGGTTTAGAATATGCAAAGTATGGGGAGGAACATGCGGAGATCTTTGAATCAGAGACTTCTGACCGTTCTTTCGAAGAAGAAACTAAACTATCAGGCTTTTCTGCTGCACCAGTCAAAGACGAAGGTTCTGCCATCGAATATGACAATGCACAGGAAGCATTCACAGCTCGCTATACACACGAGACAGTGGCGATGGGCTTCGCAATTACTGAGGAGGCTATCGAAGATAACTTGTATGACTCTTTGTCAGCACGTTATACAAAAGCACTAGCTCGTGCAATGGCGTACACCAAGCAGGTAAAAGCAGCGACTATTCTAAATAATGCTTTTGACTCTGGTACTACCTATGGAGATGGAGTGGAGCTTTGTTCTACTGCACACCCATTAGTGAGTGGTGGAACTAACTCCAACGAACCATCAGTAGCCGCTGATCTTAACGAGACTTCTTTGGAAGCCGCTGTTATTCAGATCGCAGGGTGGACAGATGAAAGAGGACTTCTCATTGCAGCAAGACCTCGAAAGTTGGTGATCCCACCGAATCTACAGTTTGTGGCAACAAGATTGTTAGAAACTGAAGGCAGAGTAGGAACTGCGGATAACGACCTCAATGCACTACGCAACAATGGTTCTATCCCAGAGGGCTACACTATCAATCACTATCTGACTGATACAGACGCTTTCTTCCTACTAACTGATGTACCAAACGGTCTAAAGCACTTCACACGTAGTCCAATGGCTACATCTATGGATGCTGACTTTGACACAGGTAACAGCAGATATAAAGCTAGAGAGAGATACTCTTTCGGTGTATCTGATCCATTAGGAATCTTTGGTTCCCCAGGAGCCTAAGAAAAATCAAAGGGCGGCTTGCGGGTCGCCCTTTTTTACTTTATACTACGCTTACCTTGACAATCACATGGTGTGATTGACTTCAGCCACGACAAGGAGGTTCACATGGCTAACACTACATTCAAAGGAACATTGCGTTCTGAGGGTGGTTATTCTTCAATAGCTACAGCAGCATCAACAGGAGTAGAGACTACACAGATGTCTATCTCTTCTGCTGGTTTTACATCCCTAGACGCAAATACAATGGCAACCGAAGCAGGCACAGGTATTACAGGCGGCACAGGCACTGTTTACAGAAGCTCTGTAATTAGAGAGGGCGGTGTCATCAAGACAAATATCTTGATTGATCTTACAGGTCTACGCTCTACAGCCAACGGTGATATCATAGGTGTTAACGGCACATCAAACGTATGTCACATCGGGCAGATTACAGCTGCTAGAAACGGAACTATCTTAGCAGGTAGAATGACTTGCTTTGAAACACCTGCTGGCGGTGATCCAGATATTAACGTTCACTCAGCTACTGAGGGTACAGGTGTTGAAGATGGAGCAATTTCAGACTTAACTGAAACTCTACTGGTAAACTCAGGGGATCTTTCAACAGGTACTGTTGTTATATTCACAGGTGTGCCAGCGGCAGATGAGTTTCTATACCTAACTCTTGGTGCTACAACAGACGCAGATTACACAGCAGGAAAGTTACTTATAGAACTGTTTGGTTACGAAGCTTAAACTAGGAGGTATAAATGGCTAGATCAGATGTAAAAGCCTTTAACCACGATCAAGGTGATGCTGCCGCAGTTATTGGACCTGCTAGATCAAGGTTGAGGCAACTTGTTATTTTTGCTAACTCAGCTGGAGCCGTAACTATTAAAGATGGTTCAGGTGGATCAGATATATTAGTTCAAAGTTTTCCAACAGGTTTGCATCACTTAAATATCCCAGATGATGGTATTCTTGCAGAAAGTGGCGTTTACATCAACGCTTTTACTGGCAGTGGCAACAAACTTACTTTGTTTTTGTCATAATGCGTAGTTATGCGTAACGACTACAAAAGAGGCGGGCGAGTCCGCAAAGGCAAGGGCATGAAAGGTATGTCCATAAAAAGTGGGGATAAACGCCCCACTAAGGCTGGAGCGGGCATGACAGCAAAGGGTGTTGCTAAATACAGACGGCAAAACCCTGGGTCCAAGCTGAAGACAGCTGTGACAGAGAAGAAGCCTACAGGCAAGCGAGCGGCAAGAAGAAAGTCATTTTGTGCTAGAAGTGCAGGGCAGATGAAGAAGTTTCCAAAAGCAGCAAAAGATCCAAACAGCAGGTTGCGACAAGCAAGAAGAAGATGGAGGTGTTAAATGAAAGAAAAGCAAAGCATAAAAACTAAGATAAAAAAGTTAAGAGATACCGTGAAAAGCTCTGACGATCCTATAACTAAATCAAAAGCTCAAACAGATCTCGATAAAGCCACTAAAAAATTAGATAAACGTATGAATGTGGGTTTATTTGGTATGGGTACAAAAGATAGGATAGAAAAAAATAGAGAGGAGTTCTTAGCAGGAGATGCACCCAAAAATATTTCTGATCGTATGTTCGGTACGGGTAAGAAAGCGGGTGGTAAAGTCATGTTCTCTCGTGGAGGTGGCGTAGCTACACAGGGGACTAAATTTAGTAGGAACGGCTAATGGCGATCAGTCGCGCACAAATGGGTAAGCAGATCAAAAACCCACCAAACAAAATGTCTAAACTTTCCCAGAAGAGGAAGAAAAAGGCAGAGAAAGAGAGAAAGAAGAAAGATGGCGTATTTACAAAGTAACATACCGTATTTTAAAGCATGGGTAAGACGAGAGTACACGAAGAATTTTATAGAGTATCAAGGAGATTTTTTACACGCGATGGTTATAGCTGTAACAACAATGCCAAATAGGTGTCTAAGTTTCCAAGTAATATTTACTGGATGTGAGACAGATGACACAGATGAGCCTAATGTACATGGTGGAGCGATGTGGGCTAGGATGCCTATAACAGCGTTGGTTGCTGATACCAGTTACGAAGAGTGGCCCACAGAGATGCCGACCTATGTAACACAACCGTGGGATTGCATGTCTCACGATCACTCAGTTTATGTATTGAATAGAGCCACACCTGCTCCTTGGATAGCCAAGGTAGACGGAGAGTTCTATCCTGCGAAATACTATTTTACTGTGGACTATACAAACAGTGAAGTAG
>VTLG01000381.1_pt1 | contig 11590 bp, 7 predicted proteins | sample 4694571 | NCBI WGS metagenome assembly VTLG01 (sample SAMN12604809, study PRJNA352737) | marine metagenome | biome: ENVO:00000447; feature: ENVO:00000209|ENVO:00000569|ENVO:01000036; material: ENVO:00002151; isolation source: viral sequences binned using virsorter ... | reverse complement strand
ATAGGTCACTGATAGCTACAGCTGCAGCTTCAGTAGCATCTGGATTTAACCATGCAACATTTTGAGACTTCTGAAATTCATCTTTAAGTGTTGTTCTTGTTAGATATTCAGGATCACTTAGAAGGTTGCGTAAACCATCCACAGTGTCTGGTTTCATGATCTTTTCATAGATCTTAAACACAGCTTCTGATCTCTTACCTTTAGGGAACTTATCTTGAAAGTCTATATATTCTCCAGATTGTTTCACTTTCTGAGCTATATCAGCTACAAGGTAATGAGACTTACCTAGCTGTAAACCCTTTTCCCTCATAGCATCTGTATAAGGAGCTGTAGGTACAGAATTTCTTGACTTCTCACCCATCTCTTGTGCAGCTACATCAATTGTATTCTTAGCTGCAGCTCCAGGGATTTCTGGTTTAGCAGTTAACTTCCCTTCAGGAGCTAATTTCTGAGCAACATTAGGGTTGAATGTATCTTGCCAAGGATCAGCTATACCATTTATAGCATCAAGTCCTTTACGATCTATTGATCTTTGTCTTGACCTTTGATTTCTAGTAACGTAATCTTCACCTGATTCAGCAGAGTTTACAGCTGTATCAATGATAGCATTCTTCTGTTGAGCTACTCCTAAAGTTTGAGTTTCATCTAATAGACCACTCTTAAGAGACTGGTCAAGATCAATAATCTTATTCTTAGCCTCTTGGCCTAAATTCTTAAGTTGTTCTTTTTTCTTCCACAGGAATGAAGTCTGATCTAATGGTTTGATATTCCATAGAAGTGGCTTACCAGCATTTATGGCATAACCTATTAAATCACCTACACCACTAAGAGCTGTTTCATCTATAGCAGCCAGCATCTTATTGATCTCTGGATCAGTACCATCAATGGTCTTTAGATCCTCTGGTATAGCATATGTACCTTGTGGACCAAATGTCTCTGGATACCACTCAGCTAGACGTTTAAAGTTATCAGGGTGAGTTAGTAGTCTATTCTCAGCATCTTCACCGTAGTCACTGATAGTAGCTACAGCACCGTTAATTAAACCTACACCTCCAACATTAGCTACTGCTTTTGTTAGACCTGTAAGCTTGGTTGCATTAAGAAACTTGGAATACTTACTTACTGATAGAACTGTAGGCATTAAGAAACTAGCTACACTTCTAAACTTGTTAGCGTTCTCATCATCGAACTTGGTCATCTCATCCCAAGTATCGTCTATACCACCTAAACCAGGCACTAAACCTATAACATCAAATGGTACATCTAATGCACCCATACCAGCCATATAAGCCCAGTTAGCAGGGTTCATATTTAACTTACGGTCTTTATGCCATTGAGCAAAACCACCTTCATTAGGCTGCATAGGTGGCTGTTCTGGAGTGGGTTGTGTGTCCTGTAGCTCTCCACCTTGGAGTACTGTTTCAGCTTGATCTATTACCTGAGCATCCTTATCTTCGGGGTCAGCGTGTATCCAAGTGTTAGGAGCATTGTAGGTGTTACCTTCTTCAATCCTTTCTAATTCTTCTTGACTCATTACTTTGAGTCTTTCTGCAAAGTAATTCTTTTGGTCTTCTTGATTATCCATTATAACCCCACTCTATAGAAACGTCCAACATTAGTTCCCTCTTGTATTTCATAATCAAAATCCTCGCTATCTTTTAGGAACTGTTGTGTTTGAGGATCTAAAATCACTGGTATTTCTTGTGTATATACAGGTGGTAGTGTATTTGTAACAGTACCTGCTACGATAGGTGACATATACTTAGGATCTCTTACTGAATCTGGTTTATAGGTCATCTGTAGTACCTTCCTGAAATCAGCTTTAGTTCTAAGGTTTTGAATGATCTCCTTACCTAGTGGATCTTTTGAATCTCTAAACATAGTTCCTTTAAAGTCTTCTATATCTAAATCCCACTTTTCTAAGAAGCCTTGATCTTCAGCTACTTTGAGTTGCTGCTTCCATATATCTATAGGACTTCCATATTTATTAGGATTAGCTAAGGATATATCCCATAGGACATTTGGTAAGCGATAATTCTTACCCTCTTTTATAGCTTTAGCTATATCTTTTATACGATCAGGATGTAGTAATAGTTTCTTATGTAGTAGTGTTTCATCCTTAGATAATCTTTGAATTACTTTTGCTCTTTCTTTAAACGAAGCTACGTTTAAAATCTCAGGAGCATCAGGATGATTACCTGGAGTAAAAGAAGCAAAGAATGATGTAACACCATTTGCTATCTCTTGTTTTCCTGGCTCTATAACTGAGTACTTACCAGTACCATTCTTGATCTTAAGTTCAATGTTTTGTAATGCCTTATCAGCATCACCTCCATTTCTTAAGAACTCCTTTCTAAACTCTAACTCTGCATGACGCTTAGCTTTCTCAAAGCTAGGGTGTAAAGCAGTAGTTAAACTGTCTTCCTTAAGTGCAGCTCTAAGTGCTCCACCAAGGTCATCTTTAACAATGGATTTAAGATCTATTGTGCTGAATAGTTGGTCATTCTGAACAGCTTGTTTCCAGTACTTATTCTTTAGATCTGTAGGTACATATGGACCTGTTAGATCCTCAGTAGATAGCGAGTTGTTAAGAGCTAAATCATTGATATGCTCTCTCCAGTAATCACCGTCAGCTCTACCTTGTACACTCTGATCTAAGTAAACTAAGAATGGTGCAAGCTCTTCAGCTGTATGACCACTAGCAAATAACTGATCAATACCTTGTTGTACAACTCTGGCATCACCGTTATATCTCTCAGGGTCATCTAGAAATGCTTTAAACTCAGCTCTTTCTTCCTGTCTCTTAGCTGTTAATACAGCAGCCGATACTTTAGTCCTGTTTTCTTTCTGTATCCTTCTCTGATTCATTAAGTCCTGAACCATCTCTGGATTAGCAGCAGCCCAAGTCTTATTCATATGACTCAGCTTAGTCTCATTTAACAGCTTGTAGACATCAGCATCACTAGGGAAGTTAGTTATGTTTTGTAAGTCTTTAAAGACAGCTAACTTAGCTTCTCCAGCTGACATACTACTACCATCAGGTCTAACCTCTCTTGTCTTCTGTTTAAATAGATTATTAAGAGCAGCACCTCCAGATGGTGTGTTATAAGCAGCTGCTAATACTTCAATATGCTCTGCAGACCTTCGTTGAGTTTGTTGTATAGCTTCAGTTCTTCTAGCACCATTAACAATCTTACTGGTAGATGCTCTCATCTTTTGGAACATTGGCTCCAAGAAATCAGCACTAATACCTTTAAGGTTATGTACTTCTAAATACTTATCTAGAAGGATTTCCATTGCAGCTTCCTTTTGCTGAGGTGTATCAGCCTCCATCTTTGGAAGTTGCTGTAAAGCCCAAGCTTCAAACTTACTACCAGCAATGATTGAATAAGCCTTTAACCGACCATAGTCAGATGCACTGTTCTTGCCACGGACAAACATCTCTTCTTCAAGAGTGTATCCTTCTTCTCTTAATTGATCTGCTAATAGCTCTAACTCTTCACCCTTAGCCCACTGATACTCTTCTAAAAGATCTAATTCTATCTGTTCATCAAGAGATAAACCATGCTTTAAATAAAACCTAGTGTTCTCTGCTTGAGTAGCTTCCCAGTTCTTTTTCTTAACAGTCTGGATATCGTCAACAGCTTGTGGTACTACTTCAGTAAGGAAACTTTGTACCTCTGCAGCTTTAGCTTCCTTTGATTTTTGTTCTCTTCTAAAATTATCTTCAAATATCTCAGCATTTACCTTGAGTGCTCTTTCTCTTGTATCTAGAACTTTATCCTCAATGTAAATATCTTTGAGATTCGCTTCCTCTGTTTTTAGTATTCTTTCAAGATTGGCTTCAGCAGTTAGATCCCGTTCCCGACGCTCTTTTTCAGCTTCCTTTAAGTTAGCTATATTTTGATTGTCGTTTTCCCGCATACGGGTCAACTTGGAATAACCAGGATCTATATTGCTAAAACCTTTACCGACTGCTTGCAGTTCGGGTGTGATTTTTCTTCTAGACATTTGTTTTTATTATGGAGACTGTGTGAAAAAACCTTGACCAAATGAAGATGTCTTAATAGAGTCATAATTTATACCACTAGACGTACCTGCAGTATTTGCTGTATAAGCACTAAACCCTGCACTAGCTGCATTAGCAAATACACTAGCCATACTTGGAACTTGTTGGAAAGAAACACCTTTAATAGGCTTAGGTCCAAAGTCAAATTCCTCTAATGCTCTAGGTAGTATTCTTTCAGATATCGGTGTCTTTAATGGTTTAAGTGGGTCTGGTGCTTTGGTAGGTCTTAACATACGTTGAGCATCAGCTTGAGTCATAAAGGTTCTCAGTTGCATACGTGACTCACGATCAGCACTTACCATGTTTCTAGTTAATATTGCTAATTCACTCCCAGTTTCAGCTATCTGAGATTGGAAGTTCTCTACTGCACTTTGACCTGACTGACCTTTAGCCATCAGCTCACTCTTTAATCTAATACTTTCTACTATTCTGTCTTCATTCTGGTAAGCAAAGTTAGCTCTAGTTTCCTCATCTCTTATCCTCTTCTGATCTCTAGCTTCTCCTACAGCTCTATGATATAAGCTTTCGGATTTATGAAACTGACCCATCTTTGCTTGATGTTCATAGTTAGCTATCTTTAAACGTTGCTGATAATTCCTTAGATTATTCTTATCTTTAAACTCAGCTAACTTTAATTCATTACGAGCTGCAAGTTGGATCTGTCTGATCTGTTCATCTCTATTAGCAATCAGACGTTCCTTACCAAACTCCCATCCAGGTAGATCGTATTCTAAGTATTTCTTTAGTAGAAATGCGTCTTCTCTTTTACGTGCTTTGCTTGCTGATCTACGACCAAAGAAGCCGCCTATACCACTTATAATGGTTGAAGCTACAAATGCTTCAGTACCTGTAAGTGACATCTCTATACCAGCTTCCTGTTTAATCCTTTCAACTATATGATTTCCAGGTAGACCTATCTGTGGCTCACCTGGCATACTCATATTAAATTGATCCATATCTTAAGTCCTCCTATAAAATCTCGGTGAGTAGTTTCCTTCCCACATCATCGAGTTGAGAGAGACGGGAAATGGTGAGTCATTAAAGACCCGTAAAGTAAAGTTCTTACTTCTTTGGTGTATTGGTAATGTAAATACTGTTGATTCATTTAGTGCTACGTCATCAGCTAAATATATATCAGCTGAGGTGACAGGTTGTAATTGATACCACTCGTCTACATAGATAAGTACTGTTGAATTATTAGCAGGTGCTGTAGTGAATTCTATTTCAGTATTACTTAGAAATGTAAATGCTGTATTGGTTACATTATTTACCTTTACTTGTACTTGATTCCTATCAACATAATCAAGATCACTTACAGTCCATTTAAACTTCTTATTTGAACCATCACCTGTATGAGTTTTACTACCAGCTAATCTCCCTGTTGTTTTGAGTTTAAAACCCATCACACCTGATAGACCTACATCAAACTTACATCTTGCTATTGTTAAACTAGCTGTATAGTCAACATTCTTACCTTCCTGATCAAGCTGATAATGGACCTGTGGCAGGGTTACATCTAAGTCATAGGCATAACCTACATAGACGTTACTTGCGTTCGTTGTAAGGTCTTGTCCAGGCACTTTAAAGTATGTACCAGTACCATCTGTACCTACCTCTGGAGTAATTGTAAAACCAGAGTTGTTATATGTACCAGCTGCTGTTGTACCAGCAATGATCAATACGTTTTTCTGATCAGTTAAATTGGCATAAGGTAGATAACACTTAGAGAAAAGATTAGTAGAGTCATAAGCTACAGAACTAGCCTGTGCATATAGATCCATACAAGGGTTAATCTTCTGACCTTGTGCGTTGGTTATGATTGCTACCTCTGGACTCTGGGTTAGGTTTGATTTAGATATAGTGTACTGATTCTTAGTAGCATCAGTAGCATCAGGTACTTGTTTAGTAACACAGTACATATCATCCTGATCTAAAGCTAGACCCTGAATAGTTCCAGGTAGACTCCATTTAAACCAAGACTCCATCAATAACTCTTGACCGTTTGAGTAAGTCTTATAGAAATAGATCTCATTACTTGACTGACTGGCCATAGCTATGAATTCATTCTGAACACTAGCTACAAAAGTATCTACATCAATAGTTATCCACTCGTTAACTACACGACCTATATCAAGGATGTCTGGACTTTCACCTAAACCCTTGGTTGTCATAGCAAACACCCTAACAAAGTTAGGAGTCTTACTAATGAAGTTCATGTGAGTACCAATGTCTATTGGCTCAACGTCATCGCTCATCTCCATGTTAGACATGGGAGCTATCTTCGCGTCTTTATCTATCTGACCATTATCTTCTCCATACATCAAGAACTGTTGGTTCTTAGCAAACAGAACTAAACCCTGTCTAAATGGTTTTACTGAGAATAATTTACAAGGTCTAAGAGATGCACAGTTTCGATCAACACGATCACCTGAGTCAAATGTTCTAGCTGAAATTCTATATAAATTAAATGGTTTTATTGCTTGACTAAGGATTACATTATCTTCTGACAGAAAACCTAAGCGAGCATCGTGAAAGAATAGTTTCTTTATAGTTTTACCTACAAAAGATGGGTGTGGGTTAGTCACGTCACTTCCAACTAACCTATCCTCCCATGGAACTTCTTCAAAATCAAAAGTAGTAGCTCCTGTATTAACTAACCTATGAGGCATAGTTGATTTGGTTAAACCTGGAGACACATCTGGTGCTCTTGTTTCTTTCCAATAACCACTACCACCAGCACCGTTATCTGCTACAAACTGTGCATAATAATCATCAGCACTATGCTTTGTATTCTTGTTAATAGTAACTATGTGATTATGGAATGAATTAGGTGGTAAGAATGGATGGTCTAAAGCATAATCCTGAAAGACAACTAGCCTCTCATTATCATCTCCACCTTTAGCTTCTAAGGTAAATGGAGTTAAAGTGTCAGTACCACCTACATCTAACACATAATCTAATTGAAGAGATGTAGCGTATTTAGTAACGGTCATACCAGTGATACTTTTAGCATCAATAGCATCTTTTATTTTAGTTAGTACATCTTCATACTTATCATCTGAATCTGATGATGCAGTACATACTTGAACAGCACTCTTCTCCGCAAGTATAGCTGTACCGCCTAATTTAACTTCCCAGCTAGTACTGAGCATCTCAGCAGGAGTACCAGTCAGTAATAATGTTCCTCTACTAGCAGCTACGAATGTAGGAGCAGCTTGTGTAGTTACTGTTACTGTATCATTAGTGATAAATGTAGCTGCGTCTACAGTGAGTACATCATAATTAGACTTAACTCCTGTTAAATAACCATGTGCTCCTATAGCTGCATTGGTTGTTTTATCTGTAATCGTACATACTGCACCTGTATCAGCATTCCATACATGAATAGTACCGTTAGTACCACCGACTTTAGGTGTGATACATCCTATGTATTTAGTAGTACTTCTGTTGATATAGAACCACTTGGCCCCATCTAATTGAGTACCACTGAAGTCAGTACCACTACCGTTCTTTAACTTAGATATAAACTTAAACCCAGGTCTCTTAGTTAACCCTAGTGTTACGTCTGGAAACCCATTCAAACACTCTCTTACTTGACCTGGAATTTTCTTACTATCTGCCTGTTTAGATACTCCACTTAAGTAATTGGGTATCGTTTGTGTTACTGATGCCATTATCTACTTAGTGCTTGATATGGTTGATAACTAATGTAAGGGTGTGATCCATCAGCTTTGCCAAAGAATGAATAATCACCTTGACTTGTTTCATACTCAAGTGCCATAGCTCTCATGTATGCCTCCTTTTGTTGGAGCACTTGGTACTGACCTTGGTCTCCAATGATTCGACTAGAGGTAATGGAGGATGCTCTAGCTGTTATGTAATCTTGTATTGGACGTGGTAAATCTACCCAGTCGTAAAGATAAACAATGTCGCAATCGACAGGTCCATCCGTCCATTTCCATGTGTGGTGTTCCTTGTCATACAATTTTCCACCTTTTCTTATTGCATGTTTATCATCTGCATGAGATCGACTAAGGTCTATCTGTAAAATATTATTAGCAATTGGAATCTCATCATTATCATCTGGGATTTGCTCTACATGGTCTTCCTTATTAAAGGACCATCCTTCACTTTGAACTTCTCTACTAACTTCTAAAAGTGTTTGATAAGCAATCGCAACGTCTGGGTTGGTTTCATCCAAAGTAGTGACTGGAGCCTGACCACATGACATGAGTATTTGATTTATTGCAGGTAATTCTTGAGCAGCATTAGTGGTAGGGAAAGCCATAGGTATAAATATTTGTGAATAAAAAAAAGGGAGCCATAAAGACTCCCTTAAATATGAGGTTAAGTAGTACCCCATGCAGATGGTGCAGTACCACCTGTGTAGAGTTCAACTGCAGCAGCAGGATTAACATAATCTGCTCCGCAAGCTAAGCGACCTAAGATCACGTCTCCCTGGTAAATCACGGAAACATCACCTTTAGTTACTTGTACTTGAGGTCCAATAGCTTCTACCATACCAGCAGCTTCACGTTGGAAGATAAGTCCACAAGACTTAGTGCCAACTTCAGCAGCAGAACCGTAGTCGTTATTGATACCTGTACTATCATCTTTATAATTATCGTCAGCAGTTAGTGCTTCTCCTATAAAGCTACCAGCATTGCTGAGTTGTGTCTCAGCTGAGTTAGCTGTAGGTGCAGCTGTACCACCACTACCAGATAACTTAGTACCATAAGATCCCATGAACGGAATGTTCATTGACTTGTAGATCTTGATACCAGCAATCTCAATGATACCTTGACCTGACTGTAAAGATTTACCTTGTACGTCACGGTTTACTAGCCCATTATTTCCAATGTCTTGGATCAGTTCGTAGTATTGACGTGGGTTCAGTACAGCTACTCTCCCGTCAGAGCTGACTCCTTTTTCATCTAAGGCTGCAGCTGCGTCATAGAACGCATTGACTAGGTTTGCAGGTACATAACAATCTGAATCATTAGCAGTTGCTCCTACGCGGATCTGAGTACCACCTGGCTCAACAAAGTTTGCCTTAGTGATAGGTGATGCCTTACGTGCTCCACGAGTGATAGCTCTGAAAGCGAGTCTGTCATATTTCTCAGCTAATGCATAACCAATCTTACGAGAGATCTCTGATCTCAAATCGTAGTGAGCAAGAACTTCGTCTAACTCGTAAAGGAAAGCTGAACTGATAAGAAGGTCATCAACTGTGATGGTCTTCTCTGCTACTGGTGGTGCGCCATCACTGTTACCCAAGATTGGTTTTCCTGGTGTGTGAAATTCACTTGTGGTGCGACCTGTGTAGATGAACTGTAATGATTTGCCGTTCTTGAGAGTTCTCTTCATAATGAGATCCCGAGCAATTGTATTGTTCTGGAATCCTTTGAACATCTCACCTGAGAACAGCTTGAGATATAGCGCTCTTACGTCACCTGTACTATTCGATTGACCCTGACGGGTTAACGAAGTAGAGGTACCAGAGGCATTTTGATGTGCCATTTATCTATATTTTAAAATGTTTGAAGGTATAAATCATCATCGTGCACAATTTAAATTCGAAGTTTTGTGGTCTTTCCCACCGTCTAGACGGCTAATGGGTATCTGTCGTAACAGGCCAAGAGCCAAAAGCGAGCTATCGGAATCGAACCGATGAACCTAGCTTGGAAGGCTAGAGTTTTACCGCTAAACTAAGCTCGCTAGAAAGACACTGAGGTGCCTCTCTGCTATGGAAGTTCACATGAAGAACTTCGATATGAATGAAGAAGGCTAGAGCAAAGAATACTACTAGCCATAGTTCATTGATTTTTTTCACAAGGTCGAAAGTGCTTCTTCGAGGGATATATCCTCGTCAAATTTTTCGGCCTTATTTTTTGGGTCAGGCATATCACTAGCTGGAATCTCTTCCTCAATAGTTAGTGGGTCCATCATGTGTAGAGGGATACCTGACTTAGAAAACTCTGGCTCAGGTGTGAGGCTCGTGATTTGAGCCTTATCACCTTCGCAATCTGATTGGTGGTGTGACATTAGAACTTAAACTTAGCTCCTACCTTTGTACCATAGTTACGATCTTCATCACCATTAGTGATGGTAGATACTTCACCATAGATACCAAGGCTTTGAGATACATTAAAAGTACCTCCAAGCTTTCCAGATAACTCTGTCTCTGTACCATCTACATCAGCCACAGCTGTTAAAGCTGGACCACCTTGTACATAGTAATCAAGTTTAGAAACTGAGCCTTCATAACCAACATGTAAATCAACAGTTCTGCCTGAATAGTCAGTACCTGTATAACCATCATTTACTTCAGCGTTTATGTAAGCTCCAGCGAATGCAGGTGCAGACGCGAATGAGGTGGCTGCGAGAGCAAGTGCAATTGTTTTCATTAAATTAAATAGTTTTTGATTTTGTGTAAGCGATGCCGCGATACTTGTAAGTAACTTTGATAGTCATTGAATAACTCCAAGTACCTAAGCCCCGTTCCATGCTTAGGTTTCATGCGTCCCGTAGGATGAACGGAAGTATCGTTAGGCGATTGGTGCGACTTCTTTAGCCGCTAAGTCGAGTGGGAAATTGTGTGCGTTTCTTTCATGCATTACTTCCATTCCAAGGTCAGCTCTGTTTAATACGTCAGCCCATGTAGGAATTGTTTTACCACTAGCATCAACTACGGATTGATTGAAATTGAATCCATTGAGGTTAAATGCCATTGTAGAAATTCCCATGGAGGTAAGCCATATGCAAACGACTGGCCAAGTAGCAAGGAAGAAATGAAGACTACGACTATTATTGAAAGAAGCATATTGGAATATTAATCTTCCGAAGTAGCCATGTGCGGCTACGATGTTATAGGTTTCATCCTCTTGTCCAAACTTATATCCATAGTTCTGCGATACGAGTCCAGTCGTTTCCCTAACAAGTGAGGAAGTAACCAGACTTCCATGCATAGCAGCGAATAAAGCTCCACCGAATACCCCTGCAACGCCGAGCATGTGGAAAGGATGCATGAGGATATTATGTTCTGCCTGAAAGACAAACATAAAATTGAAAGTCCCTGAAATACCAAGAGGCATACCATCACTGAAACTCCCCTGACCGAATGGGTAAACAAGGAAGACTGCGAAGGATGCAGCAACAGGTGCTGAATATGCTACACATATCCATGGCCTCATTCCGAGGCGATAACTAAGTTCCCATTGACGTCCCAAGTAAGCTGAGATACCGATGAGAAAGTGGAACACAATGAGTTGATATGGTCCACCGTTATACAACCACTCGTCGAGGGTTGCAGCTTCCCAGATTGGGTAGAAGTGAAGACCGATTGCGTTAGATGACGGGACGATTGCCCCTGAGATAATGTTGTTTCCATAGAGTAGAGAGCCAGCAACTGGTTCACGTATACCATCTATGTCAACTGGTGGAGCAGCTATGAAAGCTATGATGAATGCTACTGTAGCAGTTAAAAGTGCAGGGATCATTAGCACACCAAACCACCCCACG
>VTLG01017154.1_pt1 | contig 11591 bp, 16 predicted proteins | sample 4694571 | NCBI WGS metagenome assembly VTLG01 (sample SAMN12604809, study PRJNA352737) | marine metagenome | biome: ENVO:00000447; feature: ENVO:00000209|ENVO:00000569|ENVO:01000036; material: ENVO:00002151; isolation source: viral sequences binned using virsorter ... | reverse complement strand
TCAAACACAACAGCACCAACATTTACAGAATCAAGTGTGCCTATACAACTTAATGGTACTCAACCAAATACAAGTGGATACAATGTATACAAAAGTATAAACACCCAAACCTCTAGAGGTGGACAAGGTTATAGATCCAACACAGCGGCACAGGGTAGTAAAAAAGTTGATACACATACATTTTTCTTTGACCTTGATGATGACTTTGGTCTTAGACCAGGTGGAAGTTTCCAAGGTGATAGAAACATATGGTTCCAAGGCAATCATACAGATGACAAACTGTCCGTCTTTTTTGATGGATTCAGTACAAACACAATAGAATCATTTGATGGTAACAATGCCAGTTATGCAAGAACAGAATTACAAATACATGGTTCTACGACAAAATTATTAGCATCAGGTACAACGGCACTAACAGCAACATCAAGTATTTTAACTGCTGGTGTAGACTTTGATACAGATGGTAATGATATAAAATTAGGTGGTGGTACTATTGACTTAGAAGCAGGATCAATTACTTCAACAGGTGGTAATATTGCTTTTGCGGACAACATGACACTGGACATTAACAGTGCTGGCACAGTAACACTAGGTGTAACAAATACAAGTGCTACAGGTAATGGTAGTAGAATTACAGTAGGAACGGCAGGATCAGCAGTTCACTCATCAGGTGATTTAATATTGGCAAGAAGAGCAACAGCAAGTGGTTTCCAAGAACTATTTAAAGTTAGTTCAACAGGCACAGCGGCTGGTGAAGGTATTGTTGTAATGAATAACATTGATGCTTTAACAACCCAAGACACTGGCACACCAAGTGATACCAGCACACCAACAGGATATATTGAATTATTAATCAACGGAACACAGAGATTTATTCCGTTTTTCACTTAGGAGTAACTTATGCCAACATGGCCAACAAATAAAGCAGGTACTACACACTTAGATAGTGGTACAGATAATCCTGGACTGGCGAGAGCGGATATAAAACAAAATGTTGATAATGTTAATGACATGATTGACACTATTGTTGTAGACAGTCCATCCAACAACCAAGTGTTAGCATATGACAATAGTGACAGTAGATTTGAAAACAAAGATATCAGCACACTTGTAAGTAGTGCTGTAAGTGCCGTTGCTACAATAAGAACAACTGATTCTAGTAACACATACACAACAACATTTACAAAAATATCTAACCTTACAGAACAAACAGATCCAGATGGTATAGTAAGTATATCAACAGGTGTAATAACTGTAGGGGCAGGAACTTATTTGATATTTTTAGATTGTCCAAACGAAACACCGACAGGTAGTAGTAATGTTACCTATAGTGTTAGATTACGAGATACTACAAATTCAGCAACACTAAAAGAATCAAGTGCTGTAGACGATCCAGATCCAGAACCATGGCGAGATGGATTTACAACACAAACTTTTTCAGGTTCAACAAACCTTGAATTACAAATAAAGCGATCAACCAGTAGTGCCTCAATAGCAGGCAAATTTGGACTTGCTTTATTAAAACTTTAATAACATGACAAAACAGGAGGCCTCATTATGTCATTAAGTAACTATGCCGAGAATAAAATTCTCGATCATTTATGTGGAAAGGGTACTAGAAATTTTACTAGTCCTGCCACACTAGCGGTTGCTCTTCTTAGTGCTATATCTAGTACAGAAACAACCACAGACGAACCAACAGTAACAGAGTTTGCTAATTCCAACGGTTACCAAAGAACAGCAGTAACATTTGGAACAGCGGCTTTAGGATCAACAAAGAATAGTGCTGATGTAACTTTTCCAACAGCAACAGGTAACCAAGGTACAGTAACACACATCGCTGTGTTTGACAATTTAACTTACGGTGCTGGTAACCTATTGTTTTATGGAGCTCTTACAGCCAGTAAAACTATTCAAACAGGCGACACATTCGAAATTAAAACTGATAACCTAACTGTTAACTTAGACTAATAAAATTAGAGGATTAACAGATGGCTGTAATCAATGCTAGTTTAAGTTTTTATGTGACACCTGGATATGTAGCAGATGGCTATGTAGAAGGTGAACCAATTGTATTACAAAGTAGTACTTCTACTACTGGTGCCCTTACTTTAGGTAGTGGTGCTGTAGTTAGTTCTACTACAAGTTCTGTTGGTACAGGACAAAGAACATTTGGACTTGACTTAATAAACTACAGCTGGGACGATACCAGCAGATACAAGCATGATTGGGACAACTGGTGGTTAACAGACCAAACTTGGGAACAAAGAGGAATAATCTTTAGGAACAAGGCAAATGTAACGGCAAGTGGTGCTCCTAGCCAATTAGGTAGTGCTAGTTTAGAATTTACAAGTAGTGTTGGTACAACAGGTGCTACTAGTCTAGCAGGTAATATAAGTTTAAACAGTTTACTAACAAATAGTGTAACTGGAGGTATTCTTTTTGATGCTTCAGGCAGTATTACTGGACAAGCAAGTGTTGTAGCACTAGGTGGTTTTTTACAAAGCACAAATGCTACAGTAAATATAACAGGTGCTGTTACAACAAATGGTATAACAACTCTTACAGGTAATGTTAGTTTAACAGGACTTGTAGAAGTAGAAACAAATGGTGCTGTAAACTTTATAGGTAATGTTACAATACCAGCAACAACTACTGTTAGAAGTAGCAGTGAATTAATTGTTGTAGGTAATACTAATATTGATCTAGGAAGTGTTGTTGTAGTAATAGGAAGTGCTACTCCAGTAGCAGATCCATTTAGAACAGCAACAGTTGATAGTGAAACAAGAAAGTTTCCTGTTTTACAAGAAACAAGAAGCACAACAATACAAAGCGAGACAAGGGTAATTATAGTTCCTACAGAAACTAGAAACTTTACAGTCGACAGTGAAACAAGAACTTTTAAAATACCAATTCCACCCTTTGTAAGTACAAACATAAGGAAAAAATAACATGGCGACATTAACAGGGTTCCGTGCTGATAGGGATGGAGCATTTATAGATAAAGATACTGAAGCAGTATTAGATTATAGTGTTAACTGGACAGACTGGATGCCAAGTGGTGACAGTATCAACAGTAGCACATTTACAATAGCGGCTATCAGTGGAGACAGTGATCCGTTAGCAGTAGACAGTAGTGCTGTAAGCGGTACAACCTGTACAGCAGTTATAAGCGGCGGTACAGCAGGTAACATTTATACAGTTAGTAACAAAATTGTTACAAACAATAATATTACCGAAAGAAGACACTTTAGAATAAGTGTCAAAGCAAGGAGTGTATAATGGAAGACAATGTAATACAGTTTGAATTACCTGACATTGAATATGATAAAGAAGATGAAACAAAAGCAGGTCCTGGAAGACCTAAAGTTGAAATAGACAAGGAGCAGTTAGTAAAACTTGCTAAACTTGGTGCAAACAATGTAGAAATAGCAGACTTCTTTAACTGTTCAGAGTCAGTAATCCGTAAAAGATTTAACGATGTATTAAAACAATCAAGAAGCCATCTTAAGATGAGATTAAGACAGGCAATGTTAGATAGTGCTATTCACAAAGGTAATGTTGTAGCACAAATATGGATGTCCAAAAACTTATTAGGATTTACAGATTCAGGTCCTAAGGACGAACAAGAAGATGATAACAAAGTATTACCTTGGAATGAGGAAAAGTAATTGAAACTTACTATACCACAATCAGCAGTAGCAAATGACAAAAGTCGTTTCAAAGTTCTTGTAGCTGGAAGACGATTTGGTAAGACTCACTTATGTGTAAGAGAGTTATGTAAAGCCGCTAGGTTCCCAAACAAGAAAGTTTTATATCTTGCTCCAACATATGGAATGGCAAGAAGTATTGTATGGGATGACCTAAAGGCAAGGCTGATAGAACTAAGATGGTTAAAAAAGAAAAATGAAAATGAACTTACAATAGAACTTAAGAATGGTAGTCAAATATATCTTAAGGGTACAGAGTCAGCAGACAGAATTCGTGGAGGAGGTTACGACCAAGTAATTTTTGACGAGTTCGCTGACATTGATAAAAAAGTTTGGACACACATTATTAGACCATCACTTGCTGATAGAGAAGGTAGTGCTTTATTTTGTGGCACACCAAAAGGCACAAGCAACTGGAGTTACGACCTATACACAAATGCTAAATTTGAGAAAGACTGGAACAGTTGGGCATTTAAAACTATTGAAGGTGGACAAGTAAGTGAACAAGAATTACAATCAGCAAAACAAGAACTAGATGAAAAAATTTATAGACAAGAATTTGAAGCAAGTTTTGAAAGTTTCGATGGTATAATATATCATAACTGGGATAGAACAAAGCATATGAGGCCTTATACTTTTCCTATTCCAAGTATTATCCATGTGGGAATTGATATGAATATATCCCCCATGTCGGCCGTTGTGTTTGCTGGGCACGGAGACAATAGTTTATGGGCTATAGATGAATTTGTATTATATAACAGTAACACACATCAAATGGCTCAACAAATAAAAAACAAATATAGTAAACAAAGAATTATAATATATCCAGACCCTGCTGGCAGACAAAGAAAAACATCTGCTATGGGACAAACAGATATATCAATATTACAGAACGAAGGTTTTGTAGTAAAGGCAAGAAGAAGTTCAATTCCTGTAAGGGATAGAATTAATGCTGTTAATAGTTTGCTTATGAATGCTAACAAAAAAATAAGACTGTTAGTAGATCCTAAGTGTAGGATGACTATTAAGGCTATGGAAAAGATGTCATATAAAGAAGGTACAAACATACCTGATTTGAATAATGACTATAATCATATAAGTGATGCTTTAGGGTATGCTATTGAATATCAATACCCAGTATCTAAAAACAAACAGGCAACACCTCAACCAACTCGCTGGGCAGTGGGGATGGCATAAGGTAAAAAACAAAGGAAACTATTATGAAATATAATATAGATAATGGAATGCCAGCCCATCCACAATGGAAAAAGCATATCGAAAGATGGAGATATCTAAGCGACAGCTACCAAGGCGGTTTGGCATACAAAGATGGTGAATACCTACAAAGGTATAACCTTGAAACGGGACAACAATACGAACAACGAATAGACAGTACACCTTTAGATAATTTGTGTAAAAACATTGTACACACTTACACTAGTTTCATTTATTCTCAACCTATAAAGAGAGACATAAGTGGATTGAATGAAGAAACAGTAAGTAAGTTTCTTAAGGACTGTGATTTAGAAGGTCGTAGTTTTGATTCCTTTATGAGAGATGTAAGCATATACTCAAGTGTATATGGTGCTGTATGGATTGTAGTTGACAAGCCTAGTACTCCAGTAGTTACACTAGCAGATCAACAAGCAAAAAACATTAGACCATATGTGGCTATGTACAGCCCAGAAAATGTATTAGATTGGAAATATGAAAGACAAGAAAACGGAGTATATCAACTTGCCCAGCTTACTCTGTTAGAAGAAGTTCATAACGACTTTGCTTTAGTAAAAGTTTTCAATCGCGATGTTGTTGAATTAAGAAAAGTAGAACCAGAGACAGGTGTGTCTGACACTATACAAGTATATCAAAATGCTTTAGGTGTTGTACCTGCCTTTGTTGCTTACACAAGTCGTTCACCAATTAGAACAATAGGTATTAGTGACATAGATGATATTGCTGACCAACAGAGAGCAATATATTCAGAGTACAGTGAAATAGAACAACAGATTAGATTATCAGGACATCCAAGTATTGTAGCAACACCAGGCACAGAATTATCAGCTGGAGCAGGTGCTGTTATTACTATAGATGATAACTTAGATCCACAAATGAAGCCATACTTGTTACAAGCAGATGGTAGTGGTATTACAAGTATCCTTGATAGTATTAAAAACAAAGTTAGTGCTGTTGAAAGAATGGCACACTTAGAAACAGCAAGAGGCACAAGAACTGCTATGTCAGGTGTTGCTATGTTAGTAGAAAGCAGAATACTTTCACAAAAACTAAATGAGAAAGCACACAATCTTTGCCATGCTGAAGAACAACTTTGGGGATTGTTTGGTATGTGGGAAGGCACAGAATGGACAGGAGATGTAATTTATCCTGATACATTTGACACAAGAGATCAAACAGTTACATTACAAAATATTAAACTTGCTAAAGAGTCAGGAATAACAAATCCTAAACTTATTACAGCAATGGATAATATTATTGCTGATGTGTTAATTGAAGATGATGAAGAGAGAGCTAAAGTGTTAGAAGAAGAGATGGAACATCCTACTACTACACCTGCTGACAGATCACAACATATTCAAGAAATGATTATGGAAGGATTTACTGACGAAAGAATGTTAGCATTACATCCAGAAATTACACAAGAAGATATACAAACAGCAAGACAGTTACTAGTAGATCAGGACAACTAAAATGGCTTATCAATTAATAATAGAAGGAATCAATTATGGAGACAATAAGCCTAAGAAGGGTCGTACCTGGTAATTTTACTCGTCGTAGCCATTGGGCAGTAGACAGGGGTAAGAACTTTGGTTATGCTTTAAGACAGCATGACTACATATATGCTAGAGCTGTAAACAACGAGGAAGAGATTGAGTCCTTGTGTGAAATAGGCAGTGATATAGGCCGTAGCACAGCATGGTTTTGTGAAATAGCACAAACTATTGATGTGTATGAACAAGGTGCTTTTTGGATAGACATTTGTAAAACACAATGCTATAACCAACAGAAAGCATATGGACGGATACGGAATGTTAACTGGCACGACACAGGATCAATAAGTATTACTGAAGTGTTAAAAACTTTACCAAAGCAATACCATGCTATAAAGTTAGCAACAACAGATGTAATCGACTATGTTCCTTTGCTAATGGATAAACTTTTGCCAAAAGGCAGGTTGTTTATACACGAAGAAGGCACACAGGACAGTAAAGATAGACTAGTAAAAATGTTACGAGATGAATACAATATGTCCATAAAACGGGCAGATATTGACTTATTTGTAGCAAAACATAAATAACATTAGTAGGAGAACTAAATGACTGATGAAACTCAGGTACTGGAAAACACTACCACAGCAGATGCTGAAACAGTGGTAAATGAAGAAGTTAAGGAAGTAAAAGATTCTAAAAGCTTCTCTCAAGAACAATTAGATAAGATTGTTGAAGATAGGTTGAGAAAACAGCGATCAGCCTTAGAAAGAAAATATGCTGGGGTCGATGTAAGCAAATATAACGAATTAATCGAAGCTGAAGAGACCAAACAACTGGAGGCCAGAAAGGCTAAAGGCGAATTTGAGGCAATCCTCAAAGAGACTGTCACTAAAAAAGACAATGAACTTAATGCTATTAAGCAAGAGTTACATAAAGTCAAAGTTGATGGTGCTGTTATAAATGCCGCTAGCCAGTTCAAGGCAATCAATCCAGAGCAAGTAACTAGATTATTATCTGATCAAGTAAGATTAGGTGATACTGGTGAAGCTGAAGTGATTGATCCTAGTACTGGACAAGTTAGGTATAATGACAAAGGTGAACCTTTAGAAATTTCTGAACTAGTGGAAGACTTTATGAAAAGTAATCCACATTTCGCATCCGCTACTCCCGGAGGCACGGACACAAGAAGTAATATTACTTCTAATACTGTGGACAAGATTGATCTAGCATCTTTGGATATGGCCAATCCTGAACACAGAAAAATTTACAGTGAAGCCAAAATGAAAGGTAAACTGTAATTAACTTAATAGCCAAAAGGAGATAACATTATGGCAAATTCAGCATACGGATCAGGATTAAATCTTGATGCAATGGTGGTACCTGTAAAAGCGGCAACAGTATTTGCGGCTCATGAAAACAGTTTGTACCTTCCAGGTGCTATTGTACCAAAAATTGAAGTACCAGCTGGTTCAAATTCAGCTCAGGTACCATTAATGGGTTCTGTAACTGCTACAACTATTACTAGTGAAGCGGCTCCAGGAACAGACTTTGATACTGTATTACCTTCAGACACAAAGAAAACAATTAACTTATCATTACATGCGGCAAGAACTGTCCTAAGAGACTTAGGTGGCATTGACACAGCTGACATGGGTAGAATTATGGGTAATGCTATTGCTACAGCAGTAGATAAAGAAATTACTTCAAAATTCGTAGGCATGACAGAACAAGAAATGTCAGGTTCTTCAGCGACACTTGCAACTACACACATCGCAGATGCTGTAGCTACAATTCGTGGTAACGGTGAAAACGGAAAACTGTTTGGTATAGTTTCTACTAACCAATATGCTAACTTATTGAACTCAATTGGTTCAAATAGTTTTGCTGGTGGTGAATTCCAAAACACAGCGATGAGAACAGGCTTTCTTGGTAATATATTTGGCTGTGAGTTGTATGTCAGCTCATACCTAAACAACACAGTTCTTGGTTCTGCTGTTAACCCAGCGGCTGCAATCTTCTCAGAAGATTCTATGAGAATGGCTGCACAAGGTGGTGTTAATGTAGAAGTAGCAAGAAGACCAGAAGCAGTTGGTTTTGATGTTGTAGCTTCTATGGCACAAGGTGCTATATTAGTTGATGCATCTCGTTCAGTGTTAATCATTGATCAATCCTAATAATTAGGATAATAGTTTTTGTGTGAGGGGAATTATCCCCTCATACAGTACAAAGACTTATAGGAGAAACCAATGGCATTGTTTACAGAAGCGGATATAGTTGATTTAGTACCAGACATACTTGAGTATGGCATTCAGGACTTCAGCGATGATATTGCTAGAACCGAGGAGGATATTTTTAGGTTACTAAGAATACGATGGTGGCAACCAATTGCTAGTCCAGGTGATGTAATGGACAACAATTTACTAGATCCTACAGAACTAAAAAGGTCTTGTGTTTACTACTCACTGGCTTACTATATTTTCCCTAAACTATCTAAATTTGAAGTCGATGGCGACAGATTTACAAGCATGATGGAATACTACAAAGCTAGATTTGACGAAGAGTTTGATTTAGCAATTAGAGAATTACATTATGACTTTGATAGCTCAGGAACATTTGAAACCACAGAAGTAGTTCACAATGAACGAAGAAGGTTAGTTAGATAATGAGTATTAGAAATAGTATAGCAGAAAATATTGTAGATGTCCTACGAGATGCTACAGACCCACAGTTTGTATTAGTTACTAGGGCACCTATTGATCCTGGTAGACTATCTAATGCTCAATATCCTTGTGTATATGTTCAAACACTTGATGAAAGTAGAGAAGATGACACAATGGGTACAACAACAAGTACAACACTAAGACAAGCAACATTGAATGTTGGTCTTAATTGTTTTGTAAGAACAAGTCCGGAGATGCTCGACAAAGCTCGTAATGATGTGATTGAAAGAGTAGAGGAGGCACTTGATGCTGACAGAACAAGAGGTGGAGTGGCTTGGGATACACAGCTAATCTCTGTAACAGTAGGCAATGAACTTATTGAAGAAACTATAGGTCAAGTACAATTAACTATTCAAGTATTATACAAATACACAACAGGGAGTGCATAATGGGAATCGACGGAAACCTACATAAGAAGCAACAGGGAGCAACACCTAAAACTGATTCAGGAAAGGTTAAGTTGAAACCTGTTAAAGAAACAATCCAAAAAGAGATAGAGTCTGTTGAAGCAGAATCTAAATCTTCAACATCAGATAAAGGAGACCAATAATGGCGACATATACAGGTAAAGCAGGTGTCTTAAAAGTTCATGATGGAAGTTCGCTTAAAGCAGTGGCTGAGATCAGAAGTTTCACAATGGATGCTACAATGGACACTATTGAAAATACGGCTATGGGTGCTACTAATAACAGTAGATCCTATGTAGCTGGTTTAGAAACAGCTACTTTTACAGCTGAAATTCTATATGCGGCACAGGAGAATTCAACTAATTCAGATACTATTCCAGCATTGAGATTAGGATCAGAAGCAGTTGCTTTCGAGATGTACCCAAGTGGTACAACACAAGGTGCTACACCAGTTAACACAGTAATTTCAGGTAATTGTATTATTACAGGTTACTCTATATCATCAAGTTTTGATGACATGGTAACTGCTACAATTTCTGCACAAGTTACTGGCGATTTAGCATACGGTGATGCTTAATTAACATGATTCAGCTTCGAGTTAGTTCTGTTGGCAAGACATCTAAAGCAATGAAGAAGTTAGTTGCTGATGAGATAGATCTGTTTACAGATGATCTCTTGAAGAACTTAAAAAGTAACAGGCCTGCTAAACCAGGAACTGGTAAAACACCTTTTAAGTCTGGCAGAGCTAGTCGAGGCTGGAACAAGCAAAACAACATAGTAAAAAATACTGTACCTTACATTAATAGATTAGAAGAAGGATACAGTAGACAACAAGCTCCAAGAGGGTTTGTTAAACAATCAATCAACAAGACTATTAGACAAAGTCAAAGGAGAAACAAATGAGTGTATTAGATAATGCCAAAAAACATTTTGGTGACAAAGTATCAGGCGGAATGAAGTCATACTATTGTGACGAATGGGAAACAGAGATTTACTATCGTCCAATAAACAGTTTCGCTGTAGAAACAAAAATTATTGAATTAACACAAAAGGGTAGAACTGTAGAAGCATTAGTAGAAACACTATTGCTTAAAGCATTAGACAAAGATGGTAATCCATTATTTGCTAGAGCAGACAAGGCTACTTTTATGAACCAAGTTGATCCAGCTGTTATTACAAAAGTAGTTACGGCGATCAATGCAAACGATGTAGTGGAGTATGAGGCCGTAGAAAAAAACTAAGAGAGGACAGGGATCTTCAGCTAATAATGCGAATAGCTAAAGAGCTTGGCAAAAGTGTTGAAGAAGTTTTCCAGTTCTCTGTCCTAGAAGTAAATTTATGGTTAGCATACTTTAAACTGGAACAGGAGGCCACAAGGAATGCCACAGCAAACAATAGAAATCGTCGCAAAAGATAGAACACGAGCGGCACTTGGTAATGTTGAAAAGCGATTAAAAAGAATTGACAAAACAGCGGCAAGCACTACTAAGAGCTTTGGCAGTATGGGTGGCAAGATTGCGGCTTTAGGTGCGGCACTAGGAACAGCACTTGGAGTTAAAAGTATTGTAAATGTTAATGCTAGATTTCAGGACCTGCGAACAACACTAGCCAGTGTTACAGGAGGAGTTCAGCAGGGTACTGAAGCATTTAAGTTTATTGAAAAATTTGCTACTAGAACACAATTCTCAGTTGAAGACTTAACAACTACATTTATAAAATTATCAACAGCAGGTATCAAACCAACAGAACAGTTATTAACAACTTTCACAGATGCCGCGGCTGTTACAACAGACCAGCTAGGTTCCTTACAAGCTATTACAGACTTGTTTAGTAGAACAACACAGGGTGGTTTGGGCTTAGAAGAGATTAACAGACTTACAGACAGAGGTATTCCAGCTTTAGAAATCCTAAATGAAAAACTAGGATTATCAAGAATGGAGATATCCGAATTTGGTAAAACAGCAGAAGGTGCCAAAGCAATTACGGATGCTTTAGCACAAGGTATTAATGAACAGTTCGGCGGAGCAA
>VTLG01009117.1_pt1 | contig 11592 bp, 4 predicted proteins | sample 4694571 | NCBI WGS metagenome assembly VTLG01 (sample SAMN12604809, study PRJNA352737) | marine metagenome | biome: ENVO:00000447; feature: ENVO:00000209|ENVO:00000569|ENVO:01000036; material: ENVO:00002151; isolation source: viral sequences binned using virsorter ... | reverse complement strand
TCTTAATCACTGTTTCAAATACAGGATATTTGACAAGTGAAGATACTGGAGTTTACGGATACTTCAGAGGTAGATTTAAAAATGATCCAGCTAATAAAATAATCACAATATTTGGATATCTTGAAAGGAGATCAGCATCTACTGGAACACAGGGTTATTATTTTAGAGCAGAAGATTCAACAAGTGATGAGATTGAATTAATAAAAAATTCTACTTTCTTATATGAAGAACAGTCTAATCCAAAGGGAGAGGGAACTACATCAGTCGTAAATGAATTTACATTAGATTCATTATCATCCATCAAAGTCAGTCCTCAAGTAAGAGCACCAATTCCAAAAACAGGAACAATTGTTGCAAGTCTATTCATACCTGCATCTGGTGAAGAGTTTGACTTATCATCATACTTTGATTATAATAAAGAATACTTATCATTCCCACTTACAAACGTGGTTGAAAGTTTATTTGTTGTAGGTTCCTCCGAAGGCCTATACAATTCCTCAGTAGGTATAGCAACAGTTAACGCAAGCATCACTTGGGAGGAGCAGTGATCTATGAATGGAGGAAAGGATGTTAAGATTGGGCACGATAAACGCCCAGTATCCGTAGTACCATCAGACGAGCAGTTATTATATAACATTGCAAATGGTGAAGTACTAACTGATGAATTTGGTAATCCACTTATAACTGAGGTTGATCAGTTTTTTCTCGCAGATGCTTCAGCAAATAGATCCACATCAGTTGTATTTCCATCACAAGCAAAAGAATCTCAAACTAGAAGATTAATTAGAACCGTTGGAATTGCGACTGGAACTTATGGAGTTAATTTTGATGTTGATCTTGTAGTTACTAAAACTGGTTACGGTCATACTGCATTACCTGTTAAACAAGTTGGAGGAGCTATTGTTGGAGTTGGAACAACAACACCTGGTCAAGTTCATATTGCAAAAGCAACTTCAGGGGTAGTTACTTTACCTAAGTTTCCAAATTCAGTTGAAGTAAGAACAATTGCAAATCAGGGAGGAGATTATAATCACATATATTTTGATGAAGATAAACTATCAAGCATAACCAATGTAACTTTACCAACTACTCTTTCTGAAGAGACTCAATATGTTATTAAAGCAGTTGGATACGGTATTCCTACTAATACCTTTGTTTCTCAAAGAGATTATGACAGAATTACATTATCAAATAAAGTGGTGGTGGGTGCAGGTGGCACCAGTGAAAGAGTAGAATTTGTAAAGAGAGAGGAAGCTCGTATAGTTAATGTAGATAATGTTTTAAAAGTAGAAGAAATATTTAGAGAATCGAGTGAAGTTAGCACTACGTTACTTGGTGTTAATCGTGCGGAAACGCAGTTAAGTTTGTTTTCTAATGTATCTTCATACGGTTTAAACTCGGATGAATGGGAAACTTTTAGTTATTCAGAAGGATCTAGTTTTGCCAGTTGGGATAATAGAATTAATAGAACATATGGTAATCGTTTTTTAGCAAAGGTAGATGAAATAACCACTGAGTCTGCGATCACAGTAGAGTCATTTCCACCTTCACATTCTTACCCTTTTGGGCCAAAATTTGCAAAAGTTGGACTCTATGACTCAGTATTGTATGAGCAATATTTAGATTTTATTAGATATGGAAATGTTTTACATCGACTCTTCAGTGAAAAACTTTCTGGATATTCTTCCGATTGGATAAGTAGATTTTTAAACCCTACTGATGTCAAACCAGTAGGAGCTGGAAGTGCAGTTGAAGTTTTATATAAAAAATTACCAGGTCAAAATAATTTTAATTATGCCTTTGAAAAGATAGATGCTTGGACTGATACTTATAGAGATATTGTGAGAGGAACTAGTTTACTGGATCCAGTCACAGGAAAGTATTTAAGTTTTTCAGATTTAACACAAAGATTGGGAGATAAAGATCTTGGAGATGGTAGTATTTTACCAAATTTTTATACTTCAACTAATACAAGGCCAGGATATGCAACTGGTCGTCGTAGAGTTGCCACAATACAATCAAGAAGAGTTTTTAGATATCAACCAGGTAGAATAAGTGGATTTACTTTTGGATCAAGATCATCTGCAGAACCAGTTCCTGGAATGTTTAATGAGTGGGGAGTTTCAAATAAAACAGATCAATACATGTTTAAGATATATGCTGGTCAGTTATCAATTATTCGTAGAAGTGAAATACCTTTATCCAATAGTGTTTTGGTTAGGAATGGATTGGATCCAAGCACAACATTATCTGTTAATATTAATGGTACAAGTTACAACACAGTTCAACCAAAAATTACATCTGGTGATCCATATGATATTGATGAAAATCCAGACTCAGTAGATTTCGGAACTACTAAAAAATATTGGACTGTAGAAATACCAAGAGATAAATTTAACGGTGATCCATTAAATGGAAATGGGCCATCTGGTTATACAGTTAGACCAGAGAATGTTACTATGTGGAAGATTGAGTTTGGTTGGTATGGTGCAATCGGTGCGAGATTTTATGCTTATATTCCTGTTGGTGCAGGAGAGGCAAGATGGATAGTTGTTCATACTCTTGTGATTGAAAACTCATTGTATGGGCCTTGCTTGAGGGATTCTTATTTTAGATTCAAATATTCTGTTAATGTTCAAGATACATCAAATATTAGAACACCACAGTACGTCTATAAGTATGGTGCTTCTTATTATATTGATGGTGGTGATGAAGGAACTAGTGAACAGTTTTCAACGAGTACTGGATTGGCACCAAAACAAATTAATAGAACATCAGAAGCACCTTTGATCGGTATTAAACCAAAAGATGTGATTGTTAATAGCACTGGTAAACAAATAGCAAATAGAAAATTAATAATACCAACAAAGGTAAGCATGTCATCTGATTCTTTAACCGAAGTAAAAGTTAAAACCTGTAAAGCTTGTCCTGGTTTCGGTCACGTATTTACACCTGGTGTTGGAACAACTGTGACTGGTAGAAATATGAGAATGAAATTTGATTCTGGAAATCGAATCACCGCTACTGGGACTGATGCATATTTTACTGAAAATGATATTGGGGCAAAAATAATTGCACCATCTATCTTTAATGCTTATATTACCTCTGTTGATACTCCAATCGGAGGAGATCCTTATGGCGGCCCACCAAGATATGAATCCGCAACAGTATACGGATGGGGGCCAAATTTAGATGGATATCCTGGTTTTGCATTTGCAAGAGAAATTGGTGGAAATAATGCAGTAATAGATTATGGTGCTATCAATCCTCTTACAGGTATTGGTGGAAGTGAAATTGCTGCAGTTGGAATAGGAACTTATCCACACGAAATTCGTTTAAGTAATTATGATGTACACTTTGCATCAAGTTATCCGATAAATGGATCTAAAATTGAAGTTCAATTTATAAATCCAAATCAAAAAGATGGTATTTCATCATATAAAAGTGACACACATTGGGCAGATTTCATGATTGGATTAACTGATAAAAGACCAACAACTGCTGGGCCCTCTTTAACTGGATGGGATGCTAATATTTTGCCTTGGATACAATATCAAGGAATTGGGCCAACTGGGGGATCCCCATCATCAGCAGAAGTTGGGATGGTAACAAGTATTTTACCAAAGAATGAAATTTTATTCGGAGAAGCCACTCATACATGGGCGGGAATGAATGAAGATGGATTTGAACTTGGTGAGTCATGGGCTCCTCGTAATCCTCAAGTTAGGATGGGTATAGACTCCCGAATACCCAATCCAGCTGGTGCTGCTAGTGGAAGATGTTCTTTAGCAACCTTTGAAGTAGCAATTCCTCTTCCAATTGGAAATAATGTTACTCAAATTTACCAACAAAATCCAGAGACAGGAGCAACAGATGCCAGTCAGGGGTATTATTTAAAAATTGAAAATGGATCTTTCTCAACTGATATCACGGATTGGGTGGGTGGAGAAGTTGTTTATCGTGATCCTTCTGACTCAACAAATAATGTACCACTGGATAATGTAAAGTTTGAATTAACTACCCGACCAGCTGGAAGTCCACATGCAAAGGCCACAGATAATCCTCGTGCACCTTTATCATATACAATCGCAGGAGTTAATTATTCTTATATCAAAATAAGTAATCCAATTACAGGTATTGATCCTACTAATATAACAATAATGGGAAGACCAGTAACACTAAAAGCAAACGCTATAGGAAGAACTAAATCTAAATTGTTTAAATTTCAAGTTTTTCCATTATACTTAGTTGGAAAGTTAATGGATAATTCAAAAATAAATAATATATCAATTAAAGAAACCATTGGAGAAAGTCAAACTACTACATCTCCTGTTTTAGCAGTTACAAATGGATCTGCGGGTGCAATAGATAATGTTTCTGGTGATGCAGCCACAGATGGAACACCACCAACTAACTTTGTCTCGGTGAAAAGGTTATCTTCATCTGCAGTTGATACTCAGAATGAACAAAAGTTGAGACCATCTGTAACAAAAGATATTTTTTATCTTGGTGCAAACACAACAGATGAGGTTGATATGACTAAAATATTTGGAGTTGATCGAAATGTTATCACTCCAGATAATTTAAATTTAGAAGCCACATTTCTGACTGCTAAAAAACTCGATGGTGATAATACAAATAACACTGGAAATATTCAACTTACCCTTAATTATAAGGAACAATAATGGCACTTACTAATCCTAAAATATTTGGTCTAAATATCAAAACTGAGTTAGCTGATGTTAAAAACAAAAACACAGCCCTTATAAATCTTGGAATCAATCCTTTAGATTTGGAAATAATTAAAGGATCAGCTGATGGGGGGATGAATCGTTATGATTGGTATAGTTTTTCTCGTCTAAAAAAACCCATATATAAAAATTTAACTAGATTTTTAGGTGAATCAAGTATATTCACTTCAATATTAACCAATCGTGCAGGAACAGATCAAACTTTATTCGGTAATTTAGATATCAATGGATCTCTAAGTGGTAGTGCAATTCGCTATCGTTTCTTAGATCGCATTACAGATAATCCTGGTAAATTAGCAGATATATCAACATCAAGAGTCAGTGCTTGGAGTTCTTCAGATCCAAGAGCAAATAATCAATTTTTACCCACTCAGAAGAAAGCAAGAATATCTTACGGTGCAAGAGTAAGTATCGAATCAGGTGGTCAGTTACAATTCGGAACACAATCAACTGCAACTCAAGCACTAGGAAATGATAGTAGTAATACTTTACCACAAAAAGATGCTGCAGGAAATGATATTCCTGGCCCAGCAGGACAACCAAGATTACAAACAACTTTAGTTCCAGAAGAAAAAGAATTTGATTCAGAGGTTCCTACTTCAAAAATTAAATGTAAGATTGCAAATAGTAGTGGAGTATTACAAGATGTATTTCTATATGCAATGAAAGGTATACCTTTAACTTTTAGAGGGTTTTTTAGAAATTTAAATGCCAAAGTTAACATAGACTACGGTGCAGGTGGTTCAATCCCAGCTAGTTGGAAAATAGTTGAGACAGGTAACGCAAGTAGATATACGAATTTTACAAATATAGGAACAGGAGAATCAAGTATTGCTTTTAGATCTCCGATATCAAGAGAGAGATTTATAAAATTTTACTATAATCCAAAACATATTCTAAAAGTTCAAATACAATCAGGAAATATTAGAGAACTTCCAGCAACAAGATTAGAAAATTGTACTGAATTAGATTTTGCATATAATCAACTCAAAATATTTCCCAATATTGCTTTTGTTGCACCAAAATTACTTACACTCTCATTGATGAGAAATCCTTTCTATTTAAGTGATAATGAGTTTGAAAGGAAGTTTAACAACCTTATTGCAGATAAATTAAAAACTACTTCGGGTGCAGGTGGGAATAGTAGTATAACAAGACTGAATATGGAGGGAACATTTTATGGTTCAATTGAAAGACATTTAATATCCGTAAATTTACCTAATTTAAATTATCTTGATATTGGAAGAGGAGGTGGAGCATATTTTCATCCTGATGACAGGGCAAATGATTCTAGTGATACTAACATTTACATAGTAGATAATAGAGGTGATAAATCATTTTGTCCTGATGTTCCAATAGGTGTTACTGTCTATAACATTCAAAATAATGATTTTAGAAGTGTGGATCTAAAACAACATCCAGCTGATGTTGGATTCTCAACTAGTGTTGTAATAACAAATTCATTGGATGGTTCACAATCAAAAGTTACTAGAACACTTCCAAAAGGATCTTTCTCATTTAAAACAGCACCTAACTTGACTCAATTATATGTAAATGGTAATTATAGTTTGACTGATGCCCAAAGTCCCTCCACATTTGAACTAGCAAGTAGAACTGAATTAGTAAATGTTAATTATACTAATACTGGTCTAGGAATAGCTGATTTTTCTGCTGGTTCTTCATCATTAAAAACATATAATCAAACTTATTCAAGAGGTGGAACTGCAAATCCCCTTGTAAGTAGTAGTAAATATCTTTTCAACGGATGCTCTAGTCTTGAAACTTTAAGTTTTTATGCAACAAATCTAGGAGCTATAAATTTTCCTGTATCATTTACAAATGAAAATTTAGATTATTTAGATTTAAGATATACAAGTATTAAGGGTGGTGCACCAGGAAATGAAACAGAAGTTATTTCATCTACCACTTTTGCTACTTGTCCAAATGTAAGATATGTTTTGATTGATTCTGGTAATTTATTATCACAAGGAATAAACGTTGATGCATTCAAACAAAACTCAAAATTATATTATTTCTGGTTCCGTTCATATGGTAGAGTGAGTGGTAGTTTACCTGATTTTAGTGCAAATAGTCAATTACAATATCTTTGGGTGCAACAAAATAATTTTTCTGGATCTCTTCCTAATTTTGGGAATAATGGGAATATTTATTATGTGAATGTCACACGAAATAATTTTGGTGGACAGATACCAAAATTTACTAATTTGTCAAACCTTCGTTATCTATTCCTTCAAAATAATAGTTTTACATCAATTGGAGAACCTAATAATTTACCTAGTTTATGGTATTATTATGCTCATAATAATCAATTAGCAGGAGAAATCCCAGATTTTACCACTTGTACTAATTTAAGATATTTAACTTTGTATAATAATCAACTTACAGCATATAAAGTAGGTTCATTTAAATCTCTATATAGAATTAGATATTTTGATTTATCAAATAATCAGTTAAATCAAACTGCTCAAAATAATATATTATTAGATTTATTTGATAATTGGAATGCAATAAAACGTGGAGGAGTGACCGTAAATTTAAGGGGAAATACAAATAATTTAGGTGTAGATGAAACTCCATCTGATGAAGTCAAAGAGAAAGCTCTTATACTAGTTCAAAATGGTTGGAATATTACAGTTAATGGAGGTTTAAGTTAATGGCTATTCAAAACCAAGGATTTAGAAGAGATTTAAATTTAAAAGAGACAGAGGATGATCGGACTGCATTTGATAACCTTGCAGGCTCTGGAACAAATAAAGATATTGAACTCCTACAAAATAATTTAAGAAATATATCTAGTATTCCTTTTTTTGCTGTTGATTCAAATGGATTCTTTTCAACTGCTAGTGATAAAATTATTGGAATAAGTAGCATTACAGCAACAGGAGATACTGATCCAGATGGAAATAAAAAAACAGATATACAAATTACGTTAATAAATTCTTTTTTACTTAAATTCGGAGACATAGTTAAAATAAGAGGAATCACTGGTGCAGGATCTAATATTGTAAATGGGGACTTTTCAGTCAGAGGAGTCTCAAATGATTTAACCACTTTTCAGGTTCGTAAAACTGGAGTTGATTATAGTGAAACATATACATCTGTTGTTGGAGTAACTTTCTCTATATCTTCTCAAGATATTTTCTCTTTTACCAAAGATGATGTAGTAAATGTAAGTCAAGAGGTAGTTAGTGCGGGAACAACTGTTCTCTCACCAAATGTTGATTATTATGTAAGTGAATTTGATGGTTTAAGTAAATTTAAGTTATCTACAAGTCCCTCAACTGTAGGATTCAATACAGTTGTCATCGCTGGTGGAGCTTCTTTAACTCCAGATAATTTTCAATTTGATCGAAAGGATGCTGTTCATCAACAACAATTACTTAATTATATTAAACCTGATATACAAGATAATGATTTTGATTATTTGGGTGGGAATGATATAAATGGTGCAATGAGTCAAAGTCAGTCAAATATAGAGTCTGCCGAGTTTTTTATGGGTAAAAAATATAGAGGTGACTCTGATACAACAACCACTGACCCCATAGCATTTGAGGGATCTGTGGTTATAAATGATCCTGCTAATTATAATAATCTTGCATCAAATATAACTAATAATAATCCAGTTCGAAGATCGCCTGGTGTTTACATTGGAGACACTCGTGCATTCTCAAGTGACAATAACCCTTGGAACAAAGTTGGAACTGCGTTAACTACATCTTCGGAGGAGGTTTCAATTGGTGAATTAGCATTTCTAGATGGCACTAATTCAATGGTAATTACTGGAATATCTGATGATGTATCAACTGTATCTGGAGAGGTTGCGTCTTCGTTCACACATAAAATTCCAGTTAAAGTTCAGGATGCAAGTGGAAATCAGGAATCATATTTTTTACTTCTATCCGAAAACTAAAATTAGCTTTTAATTCCAAAAAAGTCGGAAAAAAAATTTCGGCAAAAATTTGACTGAAAACCTTTTTTAAGTTGTTGCTAATATTTTAAATTTTCTTGTGCTTGTAGATAGAGGAGTTTTAATCTCAATTTTGCGAGTTACTGCACCTGAAGCAGATGCGTCTGATGCGTTTGAGTTTGTGTCTTGTATGATTAATGAATCAAATACTAAATTACCATCAACTAACTTCATATTTGGTGTTGTGCCACTAATTGTATTCAATCCTTCTTCACTCGCATTAAATGGTGGTGATGTATCTGTTGGTGGGCAGCATAATTGATAATCTCCATTTTGATCTATATCTGATGATACTGCAGTGAATTGTGCACCATCAGGAAGAGGTTTCGTAATGTTACTAGCTAAAGTTATCACACCATTGCTTGTATTAACACTCGCTACTGCTATTCCATTTTCACCAAAATATGCTCCTTGAAGTTCCCAACCAGTTGAAACAACTTGAAGACTAGGAGTTACATCTACTTTAACTGTAGTAATTCCAGAATTACCAGGAAGAATGTAAGTTGTTGCATTTCCGTCACCATCCGTGGTTTCATGATTAGATACTAAACATCTAACATCAGGCCCATCTGCTGTTGTATTAAAACGATCACAGAATTGTTGAATACTATTATCTTTGAGACCTCTTGACTGATAGATGTAAACATCCATAGATCCTGTATTTTTTACATTTTTACTTAAATTTAATGTGTTAGAACCTTGATCAACACTATTAATTACAGTGTATGGATTAAGTTTATCTGAAATAGCAACCATACCTGGTTGTACATCGGTATCAATTGATGTGTGATCTTGAGGTGACGCTGTAAGTGCGGTTGAAATACCACTTATTTGAAGACCACTTCCAGATCCTGTTATTTTTTTGACAAATCCACGATGATCTATGAAAGTTAAATTTTCAGTTTGAGATCCAGATCCTCCAAGTGGTTTACTTAATACTAAAAATCTGTTGATTGCTATTTGTTCTACTCTTGTACCAGGTTGGACATTGGTTCCAAAAACATAATTTCCAACTTCAATACTTGATGTTGGATCCATACCAACAATTCTACTTCCAGCTTCAAAACTTCCTGGCCTTGATGATACTTTTGTTATTTTTTCTAAACTTTCTTTAACTTTATATCTAAGGTCTACTTTACTTGTTGATTTTAATCTTACATATTCATTAGAATTATTTCTAGTTCCAATTCCTTCTCCCAAAACAGTTCCACCAAAAAGAACAGATTTATCAACATAATTATTAAATACTCCCTTCGCTGACTCTGAAAAATTGTAATCCATTGAGTACAAAAAACGAAAATCTAAATCATCAATAGTAGTGCTACCTGGTGGGTTGTGATGTATCGTTACTTTTTTCTCAATGTTCCTAATTTGATTATTTAATACTGTATCACCAATCGCTACTTTTGGATAAAAATAACGAATTCTTATACGGTACTTTTCAAAAGCAAGTAAAACTTGAGTTGTCATATCACTGTATACCGAATTTCCAAATGCTCTTGAAAAAGTGACATTATTACTTCCTGATAATGTTCCACTTACTGAATTGGTAACTCCAGATGAAGGCAATAAAGTTATGACTCCAGTGGTTCTGTTGATTGTATCTACTTCTGGAACTCCGTCAATGTTCGACCCACTGACAGTCATTCCAATTCCAATAGTTTGTACTCTATTAGTGGGGATAGTAATTTCGTTACCAACACCACCAGTTCCTGTTACAACCGTGGAGATACCAACTCTCATATAATTTGTATAAGTTTGTCCAGCACCAACAAATCCAGCAGCTATTTGTACTGCCTCAGATGCTGGAGTTTGTTTTTTATCATTATCTTCAAAATAATCCTCTCTTGCAAAATCCATCGTGAATAATCCAGTGGATTGAACACGAAATTCAGCTCTACCAGTTAATCGAGGAATGTAGTAACCTTCCCACATCACTCCACCACTTGCTTTTACTGATTGTGGATGAATTTTTGCTGCATAGTCAAATTCACCGTCTTCCCAAAAATTATCATTTTCAATCAATCCCTCAGAAGTTGTTGCTAAAAAAACATTTGATTCAGATAGATTTGGATCTAGAGGATTTCCACCTGGTTTATTGTATTGAAAACTTGTTAGTGTGGTGAAGTTTATCTGATCATTTTGAAAATAATTCGCTGTTAACCCATTTCCACCTGCAAGTCGAGGTTCTCCTGAAAATAATTCAAATTTATCTAAACGATTTTGATATGTAATTCTTGGGTCATATGATTTTATCTGTCCGTCAAGTGTTGTGAATTTTGTTGAACTTCCTATGACATTTTGATAACCAGGAGAATCTAAACCGCTTGCAAAAATATTTTTAATTGCTGCTAAATCACTTATTATAAAATTTTCATTAGTCTGATCTTCAACTAAACTATCTAGAAGATTTTCTAATGATTCTGATGAACTGGATAAATCTCCAAGATTCCGATCTCTTCTGATACCTATTCTTCGATATGATTTTGATAGTAATGGACGTGATATTGGATCACCTGCTGGATTAGAGGGGTATAGTGCCATTATACTTTTTGATTATTTATGATGGTTTAGTGGGCCAAACAACATCGGCAGTTGTGGCAGCATCACCAATATCTCGAAGTGCTTTACGATAAGTTTGATATGGAAGTTTGATTGTATCTGGTACATCATCACCTTGCGTCCAGTCACATTCTTTTAATAATTGATTTCGATATACTCTCATTTGCTGCCAAGTATCCTTTTCTTTATGCTCTGCTATCATTGCATCAGTTATAATTGATGCACCAACAATTTGCTGAACAGTTTTACCATGGTCTTCGTGTTCAGGTGGAACTGGCACTTCAGCAGATG
>VTLG01004954.1_pt1 | contig 11593 bp, 21 predicted proteins | sample 4694571 | NCBI WGS metagenome assembly VTLG01 (sample SAMN12604809, study PRJNA352737) | marine metagenome | biome: ENVO:00000447; feature: ENVO:00000209|ENVO:00000569|ENVO:01000036; material: ENVO:00002151; isolation source: viral sequences binned using virsorter ... | reverse complement strand
TTGCAACCTCAATGTCATCACCAATCTGAACCCATTTAGAGTTAGCTGCTGGCAATGCATCTGCACCATCAAACAAAGTACCCCAAACTTGACCAGTTATGGTTGCACCTTCACTTTCGTTTCTAATCTGAATAGTTGCTCTATCGTAACCTTCTGCACCTATAGGGTCAATAATAACACTTTGAGCCGTGGTAATATTGTCTGCATCTGCATTTTCTACAAGTAATGTTCTTACTCCTGCACTTATCCTCTTCTGTGTTAAAGTATTTGCCATTAGTCAGCCCTCTTCTTGGACTTCTTAAGTCCCTTGGGCTTTTTAGGCTTTACTTCTTTTTTGGGCTTGGCTCTAGAAGATTTGCGCTTAGCTTTAGGCTTTCTGACCCCAGTCTTAAGCCCTGCACCAACGTCTTTCTTGCCGACTTCTTCGCCGATAGCAAAGCATTCTTGCCGAGATACTTCTTCAAGTAATCTCTTGCTTTCAATTTCTTTGCTTTCTCTAGGCGACCAACGTAGTATGCTCCCACCAGGAGTCCTCCTGCTAAGAACCCTGTCTGTAATGTTAGTAACTTTGACCATTTTTTAAGTCCTCCTACTAACATTAACCGTTCAAGTTTCTGATACTACCTTGCGTTTTGAATTTATAACAGATTAATTCACCAGATGTAATTAGAGCAAACTCGTGAGACATCTTTTGTGTGACTGCTACGTTTGTGCTGTCAACATAAGTTGTTGGGGCTGCAATTCTCATTGCTAAGTTACCCATGTCCAACAAGTGTATTCTGGATGTGGTGTCTTTCTCTACGTGTTGTGATAGGAAAATTGGTATTCCATCGTATGAACCTACACGAGAATCGAAAGCAAGTCCGCCTTCTCCAGTAACTCCATTCATACTTCCTTTTCCACCTTGTGCTAAATTGTAACTCCAAGCTGCGTTGGAACCATCATTCTGCATAAGTGCTTTCAAATCTTGATATGTATCATATCCAGTTAAGAAAATCAAATCACTGTAGTTAACGCCTTCTTCTAAAGCTCCTTGAATCAAAGTGTCCAAGTCTGATAATTCCAAAGCTGCGTGACCTGCACTACCAGCTGTTGCTAATTGCATAGTTGGATGTGACCAGTCATCTGTAGACCTTGTAATATTGTAAATATTCAAATCAGCATCTGCGTTTGCAATGTATGCTCTTTGTGTGTGGTCAGCAGTAATTCTGTCCAATGATTCAAAGTCATTTGCTGTTACTGTGTCAGTAGTTGCTAACAACATGTCATCAATAGAGTACATGTGTGCTTCTGAGTTTTCCTTTCTCATAAATGCAGCCAAGTTGCCCATACCATCATCTGCTTCAGATAGCATTGCTGCTTTGGTTGAAATTTCCCAAGTAGTTACTATTTGTTTTAGTGTAGCTTCTACATTTACAATATCTGGTTTGTCAGTGTCTGGTAATGCTCCACCAGCTTCTGAGGTGTTTTCTGCAACACCTGCAGTTTGTGCGTGTCTTGCAGTCAATACTCTCCATCCAGATTGTGTCCATGGCTCTTTCTTCAAAAGCTTGAATACTTCAGATTTAGTATTTAATTGATTATACACTTTAGCACCATACGTTGTATTGAACGCTGCTGATGGGTCGCTTGTATAAGTCAAGTCGTCAGCTTTGCTAATTCCATATCTCTTAGAGATACCGAGTTCGCCGCCGTAGTATGCGTTTACATATTCTTCCATTGTCATTCCCATGTTTACATTCCTCCGTCGTAAAGTGCTTCAATTTCTTCAAAGGATTTCTCCATGTTGTTGAAATCTATGTTTTCTACTTTAGGACTGTCATTTGCGGCTGGTGCAGGTGTTGCTTTTCTACCTGTGTACACACTTATGCCGTGTTTCTTTAATGTTGTAACTGCCTTATGAAGGTCGTCAATGGTGTCAGCTTTCTCTTCCTCTTCCAACATTTTCTCTTCTTCCTCTTCTTCGGCTTCTTCTTCTTCTTCAGGTTCTTCTTCTTCCTCTTCTTCCTCTTCGGCTTTTTCTTCACCCATGTCTTCCAAGTAAGCTAAGACCTCTTTGAGTTTAGCAAGTGTGGCTTCCATATCTTTCATAAGCGCCTCTTCCTTGCCAACTTCGACTGGCTCATCTAATCCAGCAGCTAATTCTACTTCCTCTGTTTCAACGATTTCCTCGTCGGCAGATTTAGCATGATTGCCACCACAAGTGCATTCTGTCATACCTGTCTATGTGTAAAAGGGTATATAAGTGACCTAAACTTTCCGGAAACTACTTCTTTCCTCTTTTCTTATTCCAAACACGGTCAAAGTTTTGGCGAGTTAAGGTTTCAGGATTATAATTGGAGTCTTGGAACATTCTTTGTCTAAATTTCCATCCGCCTGGCGACCTTACGTTGCCTGGGTCTTTACCACCCCGACCTGGTGAATGAGATTGTGGTGGATTTGGTTGTTTATCTCCTCCCGATGGTTTATGTCCAAAATCTGCCGCATAATACCAAAGACCTCCGCAAAACCTCTTTGGACTTGAAGTAGCTGGACCTCCCCAATAATTTCTTAACCTTCTTGCATTCTGAAGACAATTATTCCATTCTGTCTTAGTTGGTTTACGAGTTCTTGGTTTCTTGCCTGGTTTTGTTCTACCTCTACCGTATTGCTGAGGTTTTTTTTTAGGTTTTTTAATTAAATCTATTCCTTTCTTTACCATACACTTACGCGTGCCTGCAATATCCCACATTAATTTATCAATACGCTTTAACCGTATCTTGGAAAGCATCTCGTCCAAGTCTGTATTCATCTTACTAAATCTCCTGGCTTGGATTGCTCGCTCCTGTCTTACTGCACCCGCTCTAGTCTTGTGACATCCAAGTAACTTCCTGTCCTTCTTAGCATAAAGACAATACTCCTTGCCCCTGCGGGCTATTATCTTCTCTATCATTCCTTCTATCTCATCTAGAGTTACTTGCTTTGTCACACGTATTGGCTCTGGTGCCTCCTTAGCTGCCGCTACTTGTGTAACTGTAGCTTCTGGGTTAGCTGGCCTGTTGCCAACCCAAGACACGGACCAAAGAGATAACTCGGAGATATTGTTGTGGCAGACATCTCCTTCGCAGACCTTCTCTTGTTTTTCAGCTTCGCCCCTTATAGACGAGCCGCCCTTGTCACCATAAATCTTCATTTCTTCCCATACCCTGTCATGCATCGGAAGACGGTTGTGTACTCCAACCCTTAACTTTACTTTACCATCTTTAATCTTATACGCGAGAGGTAAGCCCACTGGCATCTCCTCATGCTTGTATGAATAAACCCCGTATTTCATATAGAAATCCATGGATTCTTTAATCGTGTCAGTATCTATCTTGTCGTTCTGTTTGTCGACGATAGGTGAACTAATAAACGTCTCTAAAATTCTCTCGTTATACCATTCAGGCCGATAGACTTTCCAGTTAGTATCTTTAGCGTCTGCCACAGTCCATCATTAGGTATGCATATATAAGTGGCAAATACTTTCCGGAAACTACGGCTTTACTCTGTTAAATTCTTCGTAAACTACTTTGTTCAATCTCTTAACGCCTTTGTCTGCTGCAGGCTTCAAAAAAGGATGAGGTTCTTTAAATGGTTGATTCATAAAAATACCCCATGCAATAGCAAAAGTGTCTGGCGTTACGGTTTTGTCACCTGCTTCTGCATACTCCCATATGTTTGAACCTGGACCCCATGGCGGGAACTCACTGTAACCTCCATACTCTATTATGCCTGCGGCTGGATGAGCTGAACCTACCTCGTAAACTACGCTGTCGTCCATCGCTTCTACTTCAACTTCAATGCTGTCCCCCAACTTTCCCTTCCGCTTCTTAAAATGTGTGTATAATATCTTTTCAGCATCATCTCGTACTTCAGGCGCTACTGACTCTGCCGCGCGTTCAAAGATTCTATGCCAGTTTCTCTTGTTCTTAAAAAAATTCATAAGAGGAACAAATGTCTTGTCGTTATATTCAAAAACCATTATCTGCGCTCAAGCACTTCTTCTACTGAAGCATCACCGTACTTCTCTTTCCACTTCCTATCAATATACTTCTCTGCCTTCCTGTAATAACCCACGCGCGACTTAACTGCCATTTGTCTGGCGTGTTCCTTGTCTGCATTTTTCCACTCCAGCTCTGATTGACACTCCTGACAAAATCCACTGCCAAGAATATGAACTCGCATTCCACTTGCTAAACACTTCTTACACTTACTCACGGCTTTAACGCCCCCACTTCTGGTTTTGCATCTGGCATTACTACTGTAGACTCTTCAGGCAATTTTAAATTTCCATCCTTGTCTATTGTAGCCTTAATTCCTAACTTATTTAATACCGTAATGATATTTGCCTTCTGTAACATATTTGCCAAATGCTGTTGCTCATTCTTTACATTAATATCTGCAAACTTTATCTTCCAAGTCTTGATTCCCATTATCTTTAACAACGGCTTAAAGAATCCCATCTCTAAACAATTCTGTGTTTCTAAAATAGTCCTATCAAAAATATTAATCTGCTCTCCTTCAGCATTCAATCCACCAACTCCTGCTGTGCTTCCTGTTATAATCGGCATTACTCCATAAGCTGCGTTTATATCGTTGTTAATGCGCTCCATATACGGTAAAGCCATCAACTCATCCATGTTAGGCATTACTGGCACAAACTTAGCCTGCCCTGCAGATACACCCTCGCCACGACTACTGATAATCGGTACAAAGTTAGGATTACGTCTGGTTTCCTCCGCAATGTATTCTCCAAGCCGATTCAAACTTTCCTCATCATGACCTGGAATATCTAAGAAACCTTTTGGTGGCCTTTCCAACTTATATATTTTGTTTTGGAAGTTTTCGATTGCGAGAGCTGTCTCAATTTTCTTGGAAAGACCTATAATCGGCGACTGTCCATACAATCGGGCACTCGCACTGTATTTATTGAAATGAATTATCTCATCACGAGCAAATGGAATGTTGTCCTTCTCAGTTCCTTGGTCATAATAATATGCCATCTTTGCTGCAGGAAATCCTCCCTTTGTTTTTGAGTTCTTGTCTTCTACAAACTTTCTAGTAACTGTGTCAAACCACATGTCATCCTTAAACTTACCATATTCATCTACATGAAACCGCATGTGCTTTGCATCCTCTACCCAAAGCTGCTTGACTATCTTATCCTCTGTGCCTTCTATCCTATCATATACTATACTAACCCATACATCATCAAATACTTCTAACTGACGTATCATTGCCTTAAATAATTCCATTCCAGAAATATCTGCATCTCCTCTTGTCGGGTCTCTCAATAAATTCTCTAAAATCTTTCTCTCCTCTTTATCACCCGCATCACCAATCGCGTGGTATTCCCATCCCTTTGCTACGGATTGAGAAGCGATTCGAGTGATTACGGTCCTGAGATGAGAATACCTGTCAGCTAACTGTTCTAAATAAAATTGGTCAACAGGAGGCAATATAGATTGCTGAAATGATGCACTATTACCCATCGCCGAATATACTGGCGTCCTTGCCTCTTTCTCTAACGCCTGGGCATCCTCTGCAACCATACGTTCCAACGGCGATGCCTTCCTAACAGGCTTGCGCCCAAATATATTACTGTACCATGCCATGTATTTCCTCCAATGTCTTCTTTATGTTATTAAGCCTTTCTGTTTTCTGAAGTAAATCCAATCTCTTCTTCAAAGACTTACTCCACCTGTGACCCGAATCACCACCCATTAACTTCCACATGATATATCCCTTACTAGGATTGAGTCTGTCACCAAAATTCTTCGCTGGAGGGTCAACCTTCTCATGACGCCTGTAGTACGTATCTATCTTTACCGCAGTGTCATAACCTACGTCCTTCTGCATGCGTAACTTTCTGTTAATAGCTTTTGTAACCTTGCCACCACCATATCCATGTACTGTGCGTAAGTGCCGACCATCTAATGCCTCCTTCTTTACCCCAATCGGAACTTTGTAACGTGTCCTCTTATCTGCCATGATACTCCCGCACGTATTTTCTTAAGACAGGTTCTACTAAGACGCCCGTCGGTACATTCTCTGCTTTAGCAATCTCTTTAAGACTCGATTTGGTATCATCACTAATACCGTAAATTTCCAACCTCGTGCGCTTCTTCATAAATGGTTGGGATGCATGTAAGTACATAAGGTATATAAACTTTCCTATACATAGTCCCAACTCGCAAAACTTAATCCCTTTTTATTCAAATTTTTGATTGCTAACTCACACATCCATAAGGCCATTACACTATCTGGAGTATGCCCCTCAAGCCTTCCATTCTTACCATAAACCAACCTTGCCAATCCATCCGTTAACTTTCTCGGACCTGGCTTACTAGCCTCCCTTATTTCTTTGTGCCACGGGATTTGATAGCGTTCTTTTTCAAACTCCAAGGCCAACCCAGGTATGCCCACGTCATGCGAGTGCTTCTCTCTTCCCGTGTTGTGTCCTTCGACTGGTAGGCCCGCCAAATCTGACGCACTATGAACCACAAGCCTCTGATACCCATTCGATTCTATCATTATCGTTTCTGGATTAAAGCGTTTCGCTAACTCTCTTATCTTCAACACCTGAGTCTCCAACCAACCACTTCCCTGTGCCATTACCTTGCCTGTCCAACTGTAAAGAAGTCTACGATGCTCATTACGCTTATTATAAGCCACAATACAGTAGCTTGTCTCATCATTCTGACTGTTCATACCCACAGCCAAGTCAACGCCCATTATGACGCTTATTTCGTCAGTGTAATCTGGCAAGCCCATATCTAAATTTTCATCCAAACATCTCTGCAATACCTCATACGGAATTACAGCAGACTCTGGGTCCAACGGATTTAACATATACTCAGACTCAAACGCCCGACTTCCCATTGTCTCCTTTTCCTTGTCCAAACGCTCCTGATTCCAATACTCTGGCCAACGTGGACTTCCATCCTCCAACAACGCCGCGTGACGAACCACATTCCACTCACTACTCTCACTCACCCAGTCCGTTATGTCTCCAACTCTTTTCTGCGTTCCTACCAACAACATCTTAGAGTCTGGAAGACGCATCGGCATCACAACTCTCTGAACATAGTGTATTACCTTGTCATCTGTCAAGTTTGGAAACTCCTGCAAAACGTCGTCCAAGATTATCATGTGAACGTGCGGACCCTCAAGTGCCTTTCCTATACTCGCACCATGAACCCTACTTCCATTGTTAAATCTCTTAGCTCCCTTCCTAATTGTAACCTTCTTGTCGTCACCCTTTTCCAAATAATTACTAAGTCGCCAACTTCGCTTACACAACTCCTCAAACTGCTCCAACTTGTCCCAAGCCTGCTCCAACGTCGCCGAAATGTACAACGCCCTGAAGTTTGGCTGCTTGTGCATGAAATATGCCAAAACACAAAGACCCCATGTCGTTTTCAAGTGACCCCTTGCACAAATTATTGCAGAAAATTCTCCCTTCTCAAAATTCTTCTCCCACTCCTCATGCATGTTGCCCAAAGGAACATACGTACCTGGCTCATGGTCCATGTAATCACTCATCACCTCATCTATAAACTCATTCAAAGTCAAAGGTTGGTCATTCATTATCTCCAATGCACCTGCAATCGCTTGAGAAATGTACTTGGCGTTATTCATACTTGTGTTTTGCTACCTTAATCTCTATATATTTAGTTTTTTCATCCAAAATTATTAACTTTTCACCAATCTTCTGTAAACTTTCAGACTCCTCTAAGATTTTACCATCCTTAATTATTCTAATGATGCTAACCAACCCCTACCATCCCAACTATATCTCTGAAAATGCTGGCGATGGCGGTAGCGGTCTATCAAAAAACACTTGGCTACCTTCTCTTCACTGTCGTAATACGTTTCCCCTGCACTTACTCGCTTAAAATTGTTGTCCTTTATCAATTCTTTCAAATCTTCCACCTTTATCAACCAAAGTTGGTTGCTACTTATGTTAGGAAAGTAATAAGCAAACCAATCAGCCACCGTGGTCCTGATACCACTGGCCTTACCACGACACTTGTACTCTATCGCCATGTTACCCGTACCACCCTCCTTCCAGTCCTTCTCAAAATAATCGGTCTTCACTTCAAAAAATAAAGGGTCGTCGTAATCATTCTGAAACATAATGTCAAACTTGTTAGTATCACCATATGTTACAAACTTCTTTTCCCAAACCGATTCGACAAAATGTCTAACTGCCTCTTCTCCTTTTTGCCCATCTACCAAATCTTTCTCAAAATTATTCCTCATAACAACAACTCCTCGGAAAATTTCTCATTAGCATTGACTACACGTATCTCAAGAGGGTAAAGTCCCTGCTTCTTTGCCAAAGACTCCACTCCCTCCGTGTTTACTACCTCATAAATAACGCCAGTGTCCGCATCAATCACGTCCGCACGCAATCCAGACGGCTCAAAGATAGCCTCAGTGTAAAATTCGTGTCCCCACTCCTTTAACTGCTTACATATCTTAAATTTCATCTCTATATGCGCGTCTGTCTCACTCGTACTCCATCGAAACGCATTTCGGTTCCTGTTACTAGTTCTCAACAACCTACTTACCTCATTTCGCTTCCTTTGCGTCTCACTCATCTATATGCCTCCTACAAGCCTTACAAGTAACATTACTTTCCAAATCCGCAACTGTAATTGTGCCGTTTTCATCAATATAACGCCCACACAACGTCCAATTCCTCTCTAACATCGATTTATGAACGATTGCCAACTAAATCCCCCACTATCGGTGTATATATCTGGTCCATCTTGCATCTATAACAGTCTACCATAGGACGACCCTCCTTTTTCTCACTCCAAAGGAAATGTTCCTTCTCTATGTTCCTATGCTCCTGTTCCCAACGCTCACCACATAAAAAACAACAAAATCTCCACTTCATTTGCTCCACTCCTTAAATTTCTTCTCCCAGCCCTCTCTAAACTCAGACACCTCTGGTGTCGGCAAAAATATGCCGTCATCATGCTGGATTCTCCTGCGCATCCGACTCACTGTCCCCTTGCTCGGTGCATACTTCAAAAGTAAATACAAATCACTCAAAAAACGCTCCTCATTGTCGCTTCTCTGCTCTTTAGGTATCGCCCGATAGTAATCACGCAATATCATGAAAAACAACTCTACATCGCTGTCCCTCGTATGTGGATAATCCCGAAGATAATTTATCACTAACTTCTTCGTAGTGTCTAAATCACTAAACCACTCCTTCATTTTAACAACCCCAAACATTTCTTGCAATTAACAAACTTAGTGCCTCGCTTCTTCATTGCCGCATACTCTGCAGGTGTTACCTCATACCCGCACTTACTCAAATGAGCTACCTCACTTGGTGCGTGCCTTTTGTGCATTCCTGTCCTCCTGCCATGATACGCCTAACCAAAATCCTGCTATAAATATAACTAAGATAAACAAACTAATCACAAACGCTGTACCAAAATCACTCATTCCTTAGTCATCCCCCGCTGCTCCGCCATTATCTCCAATAATCGCTTCTTCTTCTTCTCCGCACAACTACAACACATCACTGCTCACGCTCCGCACACTTATTGCACAACCACCACGCCTTACTGTCTTCCTTGAAAATTTTATCCAAATGTACCATACCATGACCATGTACCGTCCGATGCTCATTGCAATTCTGACGCATACCCATGTTATCACACATATTACACTTGTAATCCATCCTTGTCCTCCATTATGTCTTCTATCATCTGCTTGCAAAGCAAAGTCACCATGCCCAACGCAACACTGTACGCCTTCTTCTCTTTGCCACCATACTCCATAGGATTGTCATCCAAAAATTTCTGAACATGCATTATTATCTCATGCAAAACTACAGTCCAGATATCAAGATTTGTTGCCTCACTCACTGTCTATCCTCCCTTCCATCCAACCAAGGAAATCATCACACGCATCAAATATACCCTGCATATACACTGGATACGACTCGTCCGTCAACTGCCAATGCTTGTCCCTATGCTCCTGCGTGTTCTTCATCTTCTTCAAACAATATGCACGTATGTCCATGTATTTTATTTTGCGCTTCAAATCCGCCTCCGTAAACGTGTGCTTCCGTTTGCCAGCTACAAAACCATCTCCCAATCCATTACGCCCCTTAGCCATCCTCACCTCGCAAACGTGCTATATACGCACGCAAAAATTTCTGCTTAGTACGCCTGTCAAACATCTCATCCAATGCCTCGTTTATGCACTTGTTTATGTGCGTAACCATGTCCTGCTTCTCCGTCTCTATATCCTGCAACTTACCTAACATCTCCGTCATCTTCACAAACTCATGACCCCGCACCTCACTGCGACCCTCACGCAAACTCTTCAAAAACTCCTGACGTACCTCCTCCAACTCATGCATATTCTTTGCCATATCATTCACAACCGTCTTCTTAGTATGCTCTATCAAATCTATCTCAACCTGACTCCTATACTCATCCCAACCTCCACGCTCCGCCCAACGGGCTATCGTATTAGCTGTCATCTTGTAATCATACCGCTTATTCATCTTCCTCGCTATTTCCGTATTCGCGTGCCCCCGCAAATAAAGGCCCATAGCCTCCTGGCGGTCCTCCGTCGTGTAACTCTTGCCTTCTTTGCTCATTGCTTTCTATAACGTCCAAACATATCGCTGCTAACCACTCTTCCGCGGTCGGTACGTTCATCTCCAACTACCTCCTCTACTACATCCTCCGTAGCCTTGGCAACAGTCTCCTCTACCAACTTGTCAAACACATTGCCCCTCTCTTCTGGCATACTCATGTCTGGCTCAAGCTCGCGGGGTCCACTTACGCCCCCCTCTGTGCTGCTGCTCGCATATTCCTTCACATGCGCATCCATAGCACACCATATCTCGTCCGCTAACCGTGTACCCTCTATAGCACATATGTCCTTCATGGATTCCCATGTATCTCGCCTAAATCTGTTTCTCCCCACCTGTATCATATACCGTGTGGAATCACTCGATTGCTTTGTCATACATCACCCAGTGCATAGCCCTTTATATATCTTTCTATGTAAAATATAAAAAATTTAGAGACAAGGTACCTCAGTATATCATATAGGGTATGCTTCACATAAAATGGGGGGGTAAAAAAGGGTGCCAGATTTCGCTCTGGCGGGCGTTTTTCGGGCCGTTGCTTAGACGTCAGGTATCTGGTCTAATGAGTCCTCTACTTGGTCTCGTAGAGCCTCTAATTGCTCTCTGAAATACCTGACTTCAGATAGCAAGTCGTCAGTATAACAACTGACATCTAAGCACATGTTCTCAACTAGGTCGCTGGACATATAGGGTCTCAGGCATACAAGTATATAAAAGGTTGGTTGGGTTTTAGGTTACCCTAAATACCTAGATATATATTTTAATGTGTATGGGTTAAATAACCGAGCAGTTTTTTCACATGCTCAGGTGATTGGGAACCAACCAATTAAGTATCACAGTCATCAGGACACAGCCAATTCTTATCATAAGCCAACATCGATGGGCCTTCAGGGTCATCGATATAGTCCTCTGATACTAACCCCAGTTTGATTAAATCATATG
>VTLG01016015.1_pt1 | contig 11594 bp, 3 predicted proteins | sample 4694571 | NCBI WGS metagenome assembly VTLG01 (sample SAMN12604809, study PRJNA352737) | marine metagenome | biome: ENVO:00000447; feature: ENVO:00000209|ENVO:00000569|ENVO:01000036; material: ENVO:00002151; isolation source: viral sequences binned using virsorter ... | reverse complement strand
GCATATGATAATACAGATTTAGATAATGCTAAATGGTTCTATATACATCGTGATAATGATGAGAAATATATAGGGTGTATTGTAGGTAATGCTACAGCTGCTAATGCAGATATACATGTATGGAATGCAGCTACTAGTGTTAAATCAGTAGTTAACTTTGGTGCTAATTCTACTGAGATAGCTGCTAACAAAGCTTATTTAAGTGCTGTTACCAAGAATGATTATCATGTACTTACTGTACAGGATACATCTATCATTACTAACAAACAGAAAGCTGTAACAGTACAAGCAGCTAACTCTTTCAATGCTAAACGTCAAGCTACTATAAGATTACGTGGTGTTGATAATAGTGCAGATTATAGAGTATATATAACTGTAGGTAGTACTGTATATGATCCAGTATACACTTCAGATTCAACAGCCACAGCTGCTGAGATTTTAACAAATCTAAAAACACAGATTGATGCTGAAAGTATATCCAACCTAACTGTCACTAAACTCAACGGTTCACTTGAACTGACTCATTCTTCTTCTGCCTTTACAGTAACAACTCAAGGTGGTTTGAATGGTCAACAGTTGAGTAGCTACGGAGACCAAGTTAATACAGTAGCAGATCTACCTACAGAAGCTAAGAATGGTAGGACTGTAAAGATTATCAATACTTCTAGCGGTGCAGATGACTACTACGCTAAGTTTGTAGCTGATGCTGGCTCTGGTACTGGTGAAGGATACTGGGAAGAAACCTTAGGACATGGTATGTCTCCGGGTTTAACAGCATCTACAATGCCACATGAATTAGTTAATACTGGTACCAACGCTTTTACTTTTAGACCTATTACTTGGACTAACAGATTAGTAGGTGATGATACTACTAACTCACATCCTTCATTTAATGGTAAAAAGATACAACAAGCTTTCTTCTACAACAACAGACTAGGATTCTTATCAGAGGATAATGTATCCATGAGTCAGTCTGGAGAATTTTATAACTTGTATCATATAACAGCTCAGACAGTTAGTTCATCTGATCCAGTTGATCTTAATTGTTCTAGTATTAGACCAGCTGTGTTACATGGTATTATACCAGTAGCATCAGGTTTGATTCTATTTTCTGAGAACCAGCAGTTCATTATGTATGCTGCTGATGGTAACCTATCACCACAGACTGCTATAATACGTGGACTCTCTAACTATGAGATGGACACTAATATAGATCCTGTAGATGTAGGTACTAATATAAACTTTGTTAGTAAGACACCAGCCTATACCAGAGTATTTGGTCTTACCCCAAGGGGTGAAGGTCAGATACCAGAGGTAACTAATTTAGGTAAAGTAGTAGATGAGTATATACCAGATACTGTTGACAATCTAATTGCTAGTCCACAGAACTCATTCATAGCATTATACGGTGCAACATTAGATACTGTATATTTTTATAGAACACACGCTGAAGGTAACCAACAGGTTTTACAGGCATGGTACAGCTGGAAGTTTCCGGGTAATGTATTAGATCTAGTAGTAGATTCTGATGTATTATATACTGTAGTTAAAGTGGGTTCAGGTTCATCAGCTAGGTATAATTTACTTACATCTAACTTAAGTGCTACACTTGAGGATGAAGCTATGGTTACCAGTGATGGTACTAAGATCAACCCATATATGGACTTCTACTGCAAGGCTACAAATGGCTTAGCAGGTGGTTCAGAAAAGAAAGTTGTATTTGATAGTACAAATAACTATAGTAAATGCTATATACCATACTCTGATATAACTACAGCTACACCAATTATTGCTATTTCAGGTGATGCTGCTAGTAACTATAGTACAATCGTTCAGTCTGGTTTTACCATGAAAGCTGAGCGTGGTTCAGATAGTGATGGTACATTCTTTAAAGCAGATAATATAGACCTATCAGGTCAGGCTAATAACGTTATTGTAGGATATACATTTGATTATGATATAACACTACCTAAGACATACTTCCAGTTAGATAAAGGTATAGCAGATTACACGTCTGTTTTAACTATATCTAGAATGAAATTCTCAGTAGGTAGGTCTAGTACATTAGGCTTTAAACTGAATGCTAATGGTTTAAGAAATCAATCATACGATTTTTCACCTCTAACAAACGGAAATAGAACTGAGTTTAGTTTACCATTTTCTATAGATGATAAAGATGACATCAAAGTTAGCTTAGATGGTACTAACACAACTAACTTTACTATTACAGACGCAGGTGTTATTACTATGGGTGCAGCTCCGGGTGCTACCGTTAAGATGATAGCCTATGAAGATAACTGGTATGATATACAACCAGTACAAGAAGCTAATTTATACCTAGCTGACGACGTACCTATGGTAGATCAGGCAGTATATACATTACCTATACACCAACGTACAGAAAACTTTTTACTTAGAATCTTTAGTGATTCACCATTCCCAGTCTCTCTGACTTCAATGATGTGGGAAGGGAACTACAGCCCACGTTACTATAGGAGGACTTAATTATGGCATGGTGGAATGGCGTTGATGAACGTCAGGATCAACAGAATGCAATCAATCAAAAGTTTGATTACGATAATGAAATGTACTCTTGGCAACGAGCCAAAGACTGGAGTACATATTTCAATACATTAGAAGCTCAGTATATACAAAAACTGAACGAAGAAACAACTAATTTATATAAAGATCAACTAGCTTTTAATAACTGGCAAGATAAAGAGAATATGCGTTTGTATTCTTTTGCTAAAGAAGCTGAAGCATATAATGCTAGTGTTGATAGTTATTATGAGCAGTTAGATTTTAATAACATTGCTGAACAATTAACTTTAAATGATACAGCTAGAGCTTATCAAGATCAGTTAATTTCTATTGGCTTTCAAAATGCAGATCTTTTAAATAAATATTTAGAAGGTGGAGAAGCTGCAGAATTAGAAACCAAAGGTGTTACAGATAAAGTAAAGCAAGCTAAATCCGTAGAAAAACTACAGATAAGAGAAACAGGTATTAATAGAGAGTTTGATTTAATAAATGATGCTCTTGATAAAGCTGGACTTAGAGATGGAATGGCAGCTACAAAAGCAGATGCTGCATTTAAAGTCCAAGGTATGAGAACAGAGAATGTACAAAAAGTAGGTCAACAAAAAGCACTTGGACAAGCTGGTAGATCTGCTGAAAAAGCAGTACAAGCTATGCTGGCTAACCACGGTAATGCTCAGATGGCTTTGTTAGAAAGTGTGTCTAGTGCTCAGTCAAAATATAATTTAGATCTACAAAAACTTGCAGCTGCTTTAGAAAATAAAACTAAACTTACTAATTTACAATACTCTAACATTGCTAATCAACTAACCACTGCTACAACAGATTTAGGTAGACAGCAAGAGGGTATTGGTATGAAGTTTAGTCAGTTAAAGAAACAGACAGATGTAGGTAGGATACAGTTACAGCAATCAATGATTAGTGCTGGAGAACAGAATGAAGCTGATAGACAGCGTATTGGTATGGATAAATACCAAGCTGATATCAATGCTGCAGCAAGTCTTAAGACTAAACCAAAGGCACCTCCACAACAGAAACTACCATTGATGATACCTGATACAGTATATAATAAAATCGTTACACCTGTTGATAAGCCACTACCAGTTAGAGGAGTCAACACAGTACATGATACTAGCTTCGGTGATACCTTGGTTAACCTTGGTATGTCATGGGCTGGTGGAAAATTAGCTGGTTAATTAAACAATGTCAAATCTATTTAAAGGGTACGCCCAAAAATCAGATTTCTCAGGGAACCTTTTAAAAGGTGAAGATCCCTCAGATAAAATATTAGAAGAAGGTAAGCGTTATCTCTCACAATGGAAAGATGTTTCTCAAGGGGAACGGGAGGATCAACAACGCTACCTTACAGCTCTTGAAGCTAAATATCAAGCAGAAGATGCTGATAGAAAACGCAATATAAAACTAGAAAGTTATTTTGCTAATGGTTGGGAACAAGCTCTCCATACAAGACATCAACAATTAGTTAAGAATGCTCAAGACAAATTAACAGCTTCACAAAAAACAGCTCAAAAACTACAAGGGTGGTCTGAAAAAGCTGGTCAAATCGGTATACAAAAAGCTGAACAATATGCAGAAAGACAGCGTGAATTTGGTGCAAATCTAGCGATAGATTTAGGTCTCTCATGGGAGCAAGCTAAAGGTATTCAAGCTGCTGAAGGTGTATTTAATGATCAGTATAAAGGTACTAACTCTGCTATATTAGAAGCACGTAAAGCTGGAGCTTCATGGGAACAGATAAACCAAATACATAAACTTAATTTTTTAGGTAAGCAGGGTTTCAGAGTAGGTCATGCTCAATCTATAGGTGAAAACTATAGGAATAATATTATTCAAAAGCATGGTAATAAATATGAAACCTCATTTGGTGAGTATTCTTTAGCTGAAGCTACAGCTATGGGTAACGTTGAGTTGACTCAAGTTATCCTAAGAAAGATGAGGACGGCATACCTGAATGAAAATTCAGATGTCAGTAACAAACTTTTAGCTAAGTATTCTAGAGAAGCAATCATCAGAGCCGAAGGTAGAGTCATCTCTACAGTACGTGAAAAGAATGCTAAAGAGGAGCAAAGAGGTGTAGAATTAGAACAATCTAATAACACTTTAGTTAAGTTGAAAGATGGTACATTACTAGATCATGTTTATAATCAATTTGGTACAGACAATTCTAACCGTGCTGGAGCTTGGTCCTTAACTCATAATCATTTATTAGCAGCAGCTAATGATGGTAGAGCAAACTCAGCTCATATAGAATCATGGTTGGCTACTGAAATACCAACAGAAGGTGGTGGTACAATATCACTTGAAAATAAATTTCCTAAAAGAGCACATGATCTGAGAACAGCTGTTGCTAATTTTGCTTATAAAGAAATACAATCAGAACAATTTCAATTAAAACAACGTACTCATAAATTAAAATTAGATACATTTAATTTTAGAAATGAATTATTATCTAGAGAAGAACCTTTAGAGTCAGGTAGATTAGCATCGATGATTGCAGAGGCTAATAGATTATATGGTCCTGAAAATGATATGTCTAAGATGTTAGTAACATTTGTGACTGATCATGAAGCAGCAGCTAATGATTTAATTTATGAACCACAACTTGAAAAGTTAAAAGCACAAGGTATGGTGACTACAAGCATAGTTAATTCTATGATGTTATCACCAGAGAAACGTACAACATGGTTAAAAGTTGCTAAAGAGCAAGATAAAACACAACCAAATGAAGCTGAAATAAAAATACTTGAAGATCATGTTGATGGTAAAGTAGCTGAAATTCTAAAATCATATGGTTTTAAACCTGAAGAAGTTTCCTCTGCTGATCTAGCTGCTTATGTTGGTAAGGGTAGGATTAAAAAATACTTTACCACATGGGCACAAGATCCTAATTTAAGTAGAGGTGATGTGCTTATTAAAGCACTTGAAAGGTTTGAGGAAGATATTAAAAATGATTATAAAATAACTACAACAGGACATAATGATACATATAAACCTCATTTTGGTACATTTACAGTTGGTGCTAAAAGACATCCAATACCGCTAAGTGAATTCACATCACAAGAGTTTGCTGCAAACCCTAAATTACCATATCAAAAATTATTATTAGATCCAGTACCAGTTGTTAAATTTTTTGATGATGTAGCACAAGGTAGAAACGTTGGGTTCCCTACAGATGTATCTCACTATGTAAGTAAGTTTGGCGTTGGTCCTAATGGTGAGGTTAAGATGACTGAATTGATGTTCTTAGAAGCACAGATGAAGTTAATTAACCCTGACTTTGAAATACCTCCACAACTATTACAAACACATAAAGTAGCGTTTAATCAAATCAAACCTGAATATCAAAAATATATTGTAGGTGCACATCAGAGTACAAACGGTATAGCCGTAGCTCTTAAATATAGTGGATTTGAGAATGAAGCCACTCAAACTTCTAATAACTTTGCTGATAGAAATACACAAGCTTATTTTAATATGTTTAGAAACCCAGCAAATATGCACTTTTATATGAATCTAGATCCTGAAGGAGAGGCTGATAAATTAGACTGGACTGAAATGTTAGTTGGAGGTCATTATGGACAATAGTAATTATATACAATCTAATAGTGCTTTACCTGATCCAGAAAAAGAAAACTTTGAACAGGAAGAACAGCGTAAATACGAACAATGGAAGACACAGCAAGAAGGTGGGGCAGCTACTGAACAAGCTGAAATAACCCCAGAAGCTACTAGTAAACCAACTACTACAGCTGATGCTGTTAAAGGAGGTGCTGGTGATCACTCATGGGGTGGTTATGAAGAGCAGCAAAAAGCTCAGTATGGATTACAGAAACCTGCTAATGTCAGTCAAGAAGATTGGGATGCTAGGCCAGAATGGTCCAGAGGGTTAGAGAATCTTGTAGCCGCTGGTTCTACTCCAGCTCTAGGTGTTGGTGATTTTGTTGCAGATGCAGCAGCATTAGTACCATTCTTAAAACCTGTTAGTGAATGGTGGAATGAAAACTCCCCACGATCTAATCACCCAGCTCATAAAGCTGTAAGAGATGCTGCATCAATTATCATACCTACAATGTATGGTGGTGGTGTAGTTACAGGTAGTTTAAAAGCTGCTACAGCTGCTAGAAGTATACCTAAGGCTACACGTATCCTTGGTACTATTGCAGCTCATGCAGGTGTAGATACAACTGTTACTGCTATATCTTCTCATTCCAAAGAACAAGATAATATAGCTGCAGCTCTAAATGAATGGCTTGGTTGGGATATACCATGGGCTACTAGAGATGGTGACAGTCCTGACGTAATAAGAAAGAAAAATATTTATGAATCAGCTGGACTTAGTTTAGGTGTAGATTTACTTACATCTGCATTCTCTTTGTCTAAAGCTATGAAAGTCATACCCGGAGATGAAGCTGCAGAGCGTGCTTTAGCTAGACATGCTACAGGTTTTGAAGGGGAAGATCCTATTAGCTTTGGAGTCTTGAGTCGTAGATCTAGTAGAACTAAAGCTCAAAGAGCTGAAGCAGTTAGTAGATTGATACGAGATCCATTAGGTGATAGAGGGTATGATCCATTTATCAATACACCTGACCTTGGACCACAGAGTAGAGCTGTCACTGAATTAGAACCTAATCCAATTAAAGCTAAGATAGATAATTGGAGAATACAGAATAATGTAGGTACCATTAATGGTAGAGCTAGACCTTTTGTAAGTAATAGGTTTATACAGAGGATGGCTAATGCTAATCCATCACAAAGAGCTGAAGCTTATAGAAATCTATTTGATAAAGATATATCTGCTAACGTTGGTGCTAAGATTGATGGTAAAGTGATACCACCAGAGGAAATAAATAAAGCTGTAACTAATTTATATAACAGTGTTTTTAATCCTGATATTAAATTAAATCAAATGGAATCCATTGTCAATGACATGAAAACTGGATTCTTTAATAAGCAGAATTACATGGGTCAACAAGAGTGGCGTATTGTTAATGAAGCTTTTATTAAAGCATTTGAACAGGTATACAATCCTAAAGTAATGCGTGCATCTGCTTTAGTTACTAACCAAGCTGCTGGTACGGTTGCTGATACAGCATCTGCTATTGGTCTAATTGGTGATGTTGCAATGACAGGTAGGCAACAAGAAATCATTGCTGAGAAACTTAAGCTGTTAAGTAGAGAAGTAAGAGCTAACCAGTATATATCTAATAAGGTAGGTGAGTATAAACAACTTGCAGGTGCTAGAAATCCAGCCGCTCTTAAAGCGTGGATTATGGATCAAAGCACTGACTTTGCTAGAGGATTAAAGAAAGTACAAGATAAAGGTAATGAGTATTATCAGACATTAGAAACTATTGCTAAAAACAATCCTGAATATCTTAAACCACTTGCATTAGCAATGGAAGCTACGAATGGTGAAGTAGATCAAATCTATAAACTAAACAGATGGGCTGAAGAAAATGTAGGATTTTTAAAGAAAGCATTTTATGATGGTAATCCTGAAGTACCTAGTTTAATTGTCAAAGGTTTGCATGGTGTACGTTATAACCATATCTTATCTGGCCTTGCACCTCTTAGAGCATTAACAGGTAACTCTATGTTGTCTGTATTTAAACCTGCTACAGTATTAGCTGGTGCTAAAATTACAGGGGATACAGCTACATTCCAGAAAGCTCTTTGGACTTATGGTGGTGTATCTGAAAACTTCAAACGTGCTTATAAAGCAATGGGTGACGAATGGCGTTTAGCTAAGTCACGTCCTGAGGAAGCTATGATGCGTGGTCGTGCAGACTTACGTCAAGCTAAGATGGATAACTTTGATGCACTTGAAGCTATGTCTGATGTATGGAGAAGGGAAGGTAATACTGGTAAAGTGGCTATGTGGAATATAGCTAAAGGTTTATCATGGTACAACAATAATCCATTTGTTAGGTGGGGTATTAATGCTATGTATGCTATTGATGGTTTTACTAACTCATTAATGGCTAGTGGATCTGCTAGATCTAAAGCATATAATATCTTAATGAAAGAAACTAAAGGTGCTTTCAGTCAGCAAGCTTTTGATAAATTACAGAAACGACTATATAGTCAAGCGTTCGATCATACTGGATTACTTACAGATAAAGCAGCTAAACATGCATCAGGTGAAATAGCACTGAACTTAGATAGTCAGTTAGCTAGTGATCTAAATACTATGTTAGAAAGAGTCCCAGCTGCAAGAGGTTTATTCCTATTCCCTAGAACTGGTTTAAATGCATTAAATTTATCGTGGACATTTACTCCCGGTAGTGCTTTAATACCTTTACAAACTAAGGTTCGTAAAGTTTTTACTGCATCAACACCACAGGAAATAGCTGAAGTATTGATGGAACATGGTCTTGAAAATAGTGATGAAGCTTTCCGTACTCTTAAATCTGAGTATATTGGTCGTCAGTTAATGGGAGGTGCTGTAGTTACAGGTGCTGGTATATGGGCATTGGAAGGTAACTTAACAGGTAATGGTCCACAGAATGCTGGTGAACGTAAGCGTATGATCAGTATGGGTTGGGAACCTAATTCCATTAAGAACCCTATTACTGGTGAATGGCATAGCTATAAAGGATTTGAACCATTTGATTCATTACTTGGTTTAGTTGGAGATGCAGTATACTTCTCTAATCGTGTAGATCAATCATTAACTGAACAGTTATATCAAAAGATAGCATTTTCTATCAGTATGAACGTGGCTAATAAAACATTCCTTAGTGGAATGGAACCATTAGTATCTATGTTCTCTGGTGATGAAGGTGCATTTAATAGATTTATTGTAAATCAAGCTGATTCTTTAATACCATTCGCTCCATCTGGTATGAGAAGTGTTTTAAATAATGCTATTTCTCCTCAATTAAAAGACGTTGAAAACGATTGGGCATCATTGATGTCTAATAAATGGAAGTTTATGCAACCACCCGGATTGATAGATCAGCTAGATATTTATACTGGTAAACCTATTAGATTCCATGAACCTTTGAATGCAGCAGCAAATGCTTTCTTACCATTTGGTAAATCTAATGGTTCTATGGAACCTTGGAGACAATGGTTGATTAGTACAGGATGGGATAATGTCTCTACTATGCGTGTAAACCCTATCACTAAAGAGATACTAAGCCCTGAAGATCGTCAATGGATTAATAATTGGATAGCTAAAAATGTTAATTTAGCAGGTCAAATTGAAGGGATGATGAATTCTAAAGATGGTTTTTGGAAAAGAAAAATGAAAGAATATAAACAAAATAGAGGTTGGAAAAAGCAACAAGACTTTCCAATAAAAGAATTAGTAGTCCACCAAGAACTATCTAGAATACATAGAGACGCTATGAGATGGGCTTGCTCAGCCTTAGAAAGATATCATGCACAATATTCACAAGTAGGTATACAGAACAATAGAATTAAAAACTCTTTACGACAAGGTAACATCCCCCAAGCCTTAGAAGCAAATGAAACTAAAGAAGAATTAAAACGTTTACTCGACTTCTAACATGACCGTAACAATTGAAAATACTTATACCCAAAGCGGCTCCACCACCGACTATGGGTTCACATTCCCATACTTAGATCAACCAGATATCAAGGTAAGTCTTGATGGAGTTGCTCATACAAATTTCAGATTACTTAACGCAACAACGGTCCAGTTTGTTAATAATACAACAGATAATACACCGACAGCTCCACCAGCTGGTACAGCAATTAGAATTTATCGTGACACAGCTTACACCAATCCTAAAGCTACATTCTACCCCGGTTCAGCTATAAGAGCTGGAGACTTAAACGATAATACCTTACAAAACTTATATGTAACCCAAGAGGCTAACGATAAAGTTGATAAAGCTTGGCTGACAGGCGACCCAACTGTTATTAGTTCAGAAACTTGGTATACAACTGATGACACAAAGATAGCTTCAACTAAAGCTATTGAAAATAGAATTAATAGTCAGATAGATACTGCACTTACTGATGATGTAGTAGCTGGTTCTAGTATAACTATAGCAGATAATAGTCCTAGTTCTGGTAAAATCACAGTAAGTGTTAACGCTGCTACTACATCTGCATCTGGTAGTATGTCAGCATCAGATAAAAGTAAATTAGATGGTATAGAATCTAACGCTACTGCTGATCAAACCAATGCTGAAATCAGAACTGCAGTGGAAGCTGCTACAGATTCAAACGTCTTTACAGATGCTGATCATTCTAAACTTAATGCTATTGAGGCTTCAGCTACAGCTGACCAAACTGATGCTGAAATTAGAACTGCTGTAGAAAATGCTACAGATTCTAATGTATTTACTGATGCTGACCATACAAAATTAAATGGTATTGAAGCTAGTGCTACAGCAGACCAGACAGCCGCAGAGATTAAAACTGCATATGAATCAAATGCTCAAACAAACCCTCTTACAGACGCAGAGAAAGCTGTTATAGATGGTGTAACTGCTAATACCAGTGAGCTGAATAAGCTTGATGGTGTGACAGCTACTACAACTCAGCTTAATATTGTGTCTGGTAAGACCTTTAGAGCATCTGGTGATGGTACATTATCAACAACTAGCGATACTGAGATACCTTCATCTAAGGTTATCGCAACTCACGTAGCTAGTGCAGTAAGTAATGTAGGTGGTTTTGTTACAATTGCTAACGAAATAAGCTTCCCTACAACAGCAAACCAACCAGCTAATGGTGTTATCGTCAGTATTTCAGATGCTGCAGGTACAGTTATTAATGGGTCTGGTGTAAGTACTACAGGTAGAACTACAGATGGTACACCTGCTACTGTAACAATCAATAATTTCCCTAGTTCTCTTAATAGTGAGACCTTAGCTAGTGGAGTAGCGTTGTTAGTTACCTCTACAGGATCAAGTAATACATATAATTACCACAAAATTTTAGCAGCTGAAACGGATGTTAAATCATTATCAGATGATATAAATGATTTCAACGCTCGTTATAGAGTCGCAGGTTCAGCACCGGGATCTAATAACGATGACGGTGACTTATGGTTTGAT
>VTLG01015429.1_pt1 | contig 11594 bp, 26 predicted proteins | sample 4694571 | NCBI WGS metagenome assembly VTLG01 (sample SAMN12604809, study PRJNA352737) | marine metagenome | biome: ENVO:00000447; feature: ENVO:00000209|ENVO:00000569|ENVO:01000036; material: ENVO:00002151; isolation source: viral sequences binned using virsorter ... | reverse complement strand
AATCATTTAGATAGCCGATTGTTTCAGCTAATATAATCATTTCTTGGCCTTTTGGGTCGGCTGCATCTTCCCACTCTTGTTCTGTTCTTTCGTCAAGTAAAGATAATCTTTCTTGTAAAAGATCATATAAATATTCTTTATTTTCTTTTCTCATTTTTATATTCCTTATTAATTTTATTATCGTTTTTAATTTGATGATATTTGGTATCAAGATTTTGTGATTCTCTAGCATAATCGGAGAGTGTGATCTCTCCGAATAAGTAAGCATCATCAAGTGATGCCCTTTTTTGTTGGTACTCTTTTTGTTTCATATAAATCTCCTACCATGAGATTCGCTTTTCATTTCCAACATTTTTTGATTTACAACATGAGGTGGGTCTTGATAATCATTAAAATATGCTTCTAATTCTGCATCACTTGGTTCGTAATTAATTATCGAATCAATGATTTCTAAAGCATCATATATATCATTCCATGTTGGAACATTGTAATTAGAATCACAAGGCCACCTATTTATTAGACTTTCTTCTTTTTCAACAAAAGAATTAAGTTCCTCGTAAATTTTTTCAAGTTTCATTTTAAATAATAACCCTCCCCATTAGTGTCATCATCTTCATCAATTGCCCACCATGCAATTTTTACATCTTTAAATTTATCTCTAAGTTTTTTATATATAGCAATGGGTGGCGACCATGCGGTATCGAAACCAATAACAATAGAACCATTGTTAATTTCAGTAATTTCAATATCATCTTTTGGAACGTCCCATTTGGTGTCCCATTTTTCCAATCGCCAATTATACCAACGTGTATCTTGTTCATTTGTAGACTTAAATTTAAAGAACTTCATTACTTCTCCGTTCTTTAATTTATGTTCTTCAATGATAGGTAGTTCTCCTTTTTTACCTAAAGACTTCTCTTGGTAATAGCTAACTTTTTCATTACCTTTTAATGGAACGGAATCCCAATTAGGTTCTTTAATAAGTTGGCCAAATGGACACCCTTTTTCAAAGATGTCCTTAATTTTTTTAATGTTTGTTGTTTTTGCTGAAGAAAACGTAACTTCGTTTTGTGTCCAATTAGGCATTGTTTAACTCCTTAATTTTTTGTTCAATAGAAATGAAGAGAGATTTACCCTCTTCGTTCATGTTTTCAATATCAAGTGAATACCAAGCATCTGTAAAAATCTCAGCTAAAAACTTGATTTCTTTTTTAGTAAGGACTTCTCCGAGTGGGTCGAGTGATTTAATCATAATTAACCTTTAATTTTTTTTAGGATTGGCATTAGTTCATCTACTACTTTTTGTTCTTCATGCCATTGAGCATCAAATACTCCATGTTGCATATATTCAAAAATTTCAATTAAACTTTTAGCAGTTTTTTTATTTATTAAAATATTTTTCATAATTAACCTCTAATTACGGGAGCTAAATCTTCTTTGCCTTTTGAATTGGCAATCCATAATGCACCTCCATCATTACCTTCATCATCAGCTTGTGGTATTAATGCTGAACCATCACTTAATTCAATAACTATTGGAGAAGAATACCAACCGCTTGCTTCGGTTTCTTCTTCTGTTAAATAACGAACTCCAACAATTTTTTTGCCATATAGAAAGGCAAATCTATTTGACCACTCTTTTTTTTCTTTATAAAGTGGGTCGTTTTCGAGAATAACTTTTTTTGGTTTTGATTGTGTCATAGCGTTTTATGAGAAAAAAATAATTGTTTTATGAGACAGATTTTTCAAATTGTTCATCTGACCACTCTGGATCAGGTGTTGGTGAAAAATCAGGAATGAGCTTTGATAGCTCTCGTATCTCTTTGCTTAATCTAGCTAACGAACTTGGGTCGTTATTCATTTCAGCTTTGAGCATACTTTGGAAAAGAAGATTCATTGCCGAAGCAAGCATTTTCTTGTTTTCGTTTTTTAAAGGTTCAACCCTTTTATCTTTGGAACGATCAGCCATTGCTTTAACTGTATCTCTATGTGCTTGCTGTCTAGAAACATTAAATGTACTTTGAGCATAGGCACGAACTCCTTTCGGAGAAATTCCTAAATCTAAAAGACGTTTCAACCTTTCTAAATCTTGAGATCGAAGTTCATTGGAACGTCTTGAATTAACCATAGGCAGTTTACGTTTGCTACCTTAATATACTAGCATATATATAGATAAAAACATTCAACTATGAGCAGAATTAAAGATTTACTTTTGAGAAATCAGGAGAACCAAGATCAACCAAATCCAAATGAAATTAAACTTTCATTCAATGATCAATGGTTTTTATTGACAACTATGCTTTCATTTATCAAACATTCAAAATATTCTACTAAAAGGAAAATCAGATTAATAAAATTATTTGATATTTTTTTTCTTGCATCAACTAAAGGAAATTCTATAAAATTCTCGAAAATCATTGCCACAACTAAAAAATAACTGCTATAATATAGGAGTAGTTTACTTTATTCGCTATGCCAATTTTTGAGATCACAGATTGCAATGGAAACACTCACTCCGTTGATCTATCTAAAACACCCATCAAAACTATTGATGATCTAAAAGCTGAGTTTAAAAAATTTGATGAAAAGAAAAAGAAAAATTCTTCTCGTCCTACCTTAAGAGAAACTCAAGCAATGCAAGCAAGAAATAGAGGAGGTTACTAAAATGTCAGCTTATCTATGTTCGGACGATACTCTTAATGCATTGTCTACTTTTTACTATTTAAAAAGTGGTAAAACTGATGCCGAAAGGAAATCAAATGTAATGAGAGCTATTCGATTAGTTGAAAGAGATCGTTGGTACGAAACTCAAGAAACAATGATTTCAGTTCCTACTGAGACTTTTGAAGATCGTATGAAATTACGAGCAAAATTCGATAAGTTTTGTGATGGTCTTTATGATATTTGGCTAGATCAATATTCTGAGGGTAATTTTTATAAAATGATTTTCAATATCTTATTAAGAGAAAACCAAAATTCTCTTATGGCTAGATATAACGATAAAGATTATGCCGAAAGATTATCTTATAATTATGTTCACTCTAATTGTGTTAATTATTGGGACGATCATAACCAATTAGGTTATTTAGTCGGAATTATTAACAATTATGATTATCAATCTTGTGAACATGATAATTATAAAAATTCTTTAGGTTATGCAATTCTTGATCAAATTAAAGAGTTTCTTCTAAAAGAATTACAACTTGGGAAGATTTGGAATTTTGACGAGTCTAAATTTATTCAAGAAAACAAATTATTTGAGGTATCAAGCCATGCATGAATTTTATTGTGATCACGTTGTTACTTACAAAATTACTTTTGATACTCACGAAGAGTTGAAAAAGTGGAAAGAAGAAGAAAGATGTTTAGGTGATATGGATATACAATGGACAGAAGATAAATGGGAAGATGGTGTAACTGATCTCTATGATTGTTAGCAAATCTTTCACATAACTAAAGTTTAGAGGTATTATTAATTTAATACCTCTTTTTTATTGGAAATGTCAGAAAAAGATTTAGAAAGAATTAAAAATATTTATGGCAAACGCAATCCAAAAACTCATATTGAACAGCGTTGTCAAAGACTCTACACAAAACAATTAGATGGTTTATCTACAAGGCAATTAGTTTTACAACACGCACAAAGAGAAAGCATCTCCGAAAAAACAGCTTGGGCAGATTGGAAACGTGTCACCGAATGGAACTCGCAAGATTTAGAGAGAGATCGAAGCGATATACTCTCTCGTTTACATTCCATGCGTCAAAGATTGTTTAATGCGGCTTTGAAAAAAGGACAACTGCAAACTGCTCACATGATTTTAGATTCGCTAGGACGTGCGAATGGCGAAACTCAGGAAGCGGTGAACGTAAATATGCCACCTTCGCTAAACATTCAAATCGAAAGCCGAGAATAAGCATTCAATTTTTAAGCATCTGGTTGAGCTTAACTCATATAATACAGGTGTACTACTTGACAAATCGACATGAGTTCGGCAGAGATCGAGCATTCAATTTTGTCACCAGCTGCAAATCGCATTCAATTTTTTGACATTCAATATTTTTACTTGACTTTTGCATTCAATTTTGCGAGCCTGGACCCGCCCTGGCGTTTACCTGGTAGTTTACCTGGACATCTCCTGGTGCTTACCTGGTTTCCCCCTGGTCGCAAAAAACATTCAATTTCGAGGGTACTAAGACATTCAAACTTTGGAACGGAAGCCTTGTAAGCGATTCTGAAGGGAGCAAATCGCAAAAAAACATTCAATTTCCAGCTGACCAGGTGAATCCAGGCAAAAAAGCATTCAATTTCCCAGGTGTTGTCCAGGTGTTTGCCAGGTGTTGTCCTGGTGTCTCCAGGCAAAAAAAAATGGGAGAGATTAACCAGATCTCTACCCATAGTTGCGTCAACCAACAATAAACCTTACCCAAGGTTTTATCATGAAGAGGGTTTATCACTCCCTCTCCTATAGTATAGCAGTTATTTTTCTAATTGTGCAACTTTTTCTTCAAGAAGTTGTATTCTTGCATCAAGTTTGGCAATTAGTTTGGAAACATCTTCAAACAAGGAGGCGGTTCCGTTGTGTGTGAACTCTACTCCTTTCGCCAGCTCGCCCAGGTTCTCATATAAGAGTTTAACCGACAGGGCTTGAGGTATGAATACCTCGTCTACCAGCTTGAGAAGTCTTTCGTTCGTGACTTTTTCATTAGCGTCTAATGTTTCGAGTACTTTTTTAAAGTCTCTTTCGTTTGAGTTTGTCATAAATTTAGAAATAAAAGGAGGCCGAAGCCTCCCAGGTTTAATTTGGAAATTGGTTTGCTGTCCAGGTTGCATACGGTGAACTGATCACCGCTCCCTGGCTCTCGCCCTGGTCTGTCCAGGTTTGGTAGTAGCCTACCGTAGCACCATTGAGATCTCTCAATGGTTGTTGGCATTCCTGGAGTTTGTCCAGGTTTTCCAGGCGATCAGCCAGGCCTCGTAATATCCTGGCGATTTCCTGGCCTTCCAGGTCAAATGCCTGGTTATCAGAATTAATTTTAAGTTTTAACATAGCAATAAGAGTGAAAGAGGAGCCGAAGCTCCTCGTTGTTTACATGAAAGTAGAAATCTTAGTTGGAGTGAAATGAATGTCTCTTTCGATTCCTAGGCCGAAAGGTCGAACAATGGATTCTAACTCATGTATTGAGAAGTATCCAAGCTCCTTTTCTAATCCATCAACTAAGCCGAAGCAAAGTTTTTCCTTTGGGTCGTATTCGGTCACATACCATGTCCAAGAACCACATGGGTCGAAGAACTTGGCATATGCTATAGCCTCGTCTCCTTTGCCGTCTTGAGCATAGAGAGAAGGGAGCTTTTTCTCAAGCTCCTTAGTTAATAACTTCATGGCCTAGTGTACTCCCAATTAATTGTGGAGTAGTCGGTCATGGCGTCCCTTTGATGGGCTCCCCATGTGCCAAGTAGTAGAAGAACTACTGACATAAAGGTTAGATAACCTAGTGTAAATTTCATAGATTTAAGAAATAAAAGAGGAGCCGAAGCTCCTCGGTTGTTAGTGATAGAGTTCCTTTAATAGTAACTCATAGGCTTTTTTGTGAATGTGAGGGTCGAGGGGATTCTCTTGATAGAGTTCCTCCTCGATCTCTTCGAGCCTTGTCTCCTTGTAGGAGTCAAAGATCAAATTGCTCATTGGCTTCGATCATAGCTTGGTCATAGTAGTCTTGGGCTTTCTCTTCGAGTTCCTCTTCGAGATCCTCTAGAGCTTGTTGGTCGTTTGGCTTGATGCCTCTCGATCTTGCCTCGTCCTCTATGTAGTCGTCCCATTCGCTTCCGTAGCATTTGGGACGATTGTAAACAATGGTCATGCCTCGACCTCTTCCTTCTCAAGTAACTTGATCAAGACTTTTGAAGTCTCTTCAAGTTGCTTTCTGTCGTCCTTGCCGTACCATTTAAGGAAGTCTCTTATCTCCTCGTGTATGAACTTCCGACCACTTGAGGAAGGGAAGTCAACATCTAGAGAATCACCATCAGCGAATCGGAAGCTAATTGAATAGCTTGTAAAGCTGATAGACTCTACACCCGTAAAGGTATAGCGTGCTTTAGGTTTTGCCATAGCGGAAAAATTAATTAAGTTTTCAAGGTTCGGATAAAGATTTTTCTTTAACCTACTCTTCTATTATAAGGGCAAATGCTCTTTTAGTAAATGAGTAAAAGGTTCGGATAACCGTACAAAAAGGGGGGAGGGTAGCAAAAAATTTTTTTTATTTTAGATAGGCAGGGAACTTACTGATAAAGCACAGAATAAGTTGCTGTTATGATAATAGAGGTTATTATTTTTGTATGGCAGTAGCAGAAGCATTAAGTTTACGATGGGCACAGGGGGAGGTGTTTAAAGCTGATGAAAGGTTTAGGGTGTTGGTAGCTGGAAGAAGATTTGGTAAAAGCTATTTAAGTTGTGTTGAATTATTGAAAGGTGCTATATCGAAACCAGGGGAGACATATTTTTATTGTGCACCTACCTATCGAATGGCGAAGGACATTGCATGGAAAACATTGAAGAAGTTAGTGCCGAAGCAATGGATCAAGTCCAAGAATGAAACAGATTTAAAGATTGAATTAGTAAATGAATCAACTATTGAGTTAAAGGGTACTGAAAATGCTATGGCATTAAGAGGTCGTAGTTTAAGTGGAGTCGTTCTCGATGAAGCTGCATTTATGGACAGAGAAGTATGGTCTGAGGTTATAAGACCTGCATTAGCTGATAAACAGGGTTGGGCATTATTTATCTCTACACCAGATGGAACGGCAAGTTGGTTTTACGATTTATGGTGTTATGTACCTGAAGATGAGAGTGGAGATTGGAAGAGATGGAGTTTTACTACTATCGAGGGGGGTAATGTTCCGAAAGAGGAGGTTGAAGCAGCTAGGGGTCAGTTGGATACTCGTACATTTAGACAGGAATTTGAAGCGAGCTTTGAAAATCTCACGGGATTAGTGGCGATTAGCTTTGATGATGAAAATATATCGTCCGAAGTGGCTGATTTACATATGTTACCGCTATATATGGGGGTGGATTTTAACGTAGACCCGCTTTGTGGCATATGTGCGGTCAAAAGTAACGAAAATTTGTATGTTTTTGACGAAATTATCCTACGGGGAGGTGCAACTACATGGGATTTTGCCGAAGAAGTGGTAAATAGGTATGGTGTTGAGCGAAGAATTATAACTTGTCCCGACCCTACGGGTGGTGCACGCAAAACAAGTGGTGTTGGACTCACAGACCACACAATTTTACGAAGAAGTGGCTTTACCGTGTCTAGTCCGAAGGCTCCTTGGAAAATTCGGGATAAAATTACGGCTGTAAATACAGCTTTATATGATGCTGCAGGTGATCGAAGAACATTTATCCACCCAAGATGTAAAGAATTGATAAAATCCCTCAGAACTCTTACATATGCACCAAATACAGGTATGCCAAATAAAAATTTAGGGGTTGACCACGCATTTGACGCTTTCGGTTATCTTTGTTTACAACAATTTAACTTGGCAAAACCAGAGACACTCGGCCAAACTTCGTTTAGAATATATTAAGAACTACCTAATTCTTATCATGTACCATTCTACGACTAAGAAAAAGAAGAAGAAAAAGAAGGGAGGTAAAAAGCGTGGCGAATGTTCCTGTAAATAAAGCGTTATACTCTAGGGTAAAGTCAGAAGCTAAACGTAAATTTGCTGTTTATCCTTCTGCTTACGCTAACGCATGGCTTGTACGAGAGTATAAGAAGCGTGGCGGTACTTATCGTTCAGGTACTAAAAAACGTGGCAAGAAGTAGTGGTGGATTAACCCGTTGGTTCAAAGAAAAATGGGTTGATGTAAAAACTGGTAAACCCTGTGGTCGTTCCAAAGGTGAAAAAAGAGGTTATCCAGCTTGCAGACCTAGTAAACGTGTATCAAGTAAGACACCTAAGACAACTTCAGAGATGTCAAGTGCCGAAAAAGCAAGATTTAAGAGAGAAAAAACTGGTAGTAAGAAGATAAGTTATCAACATAGACGAAAAAAGAAGAAAAAATAACTGTGAAAGTTGCAGTTTCAAGGTAAGATAGTCGTATAAGTAAAATTTTCTTAGAATCATGGCATTTTTTCGTGGTGAAGAAGGCTCTGTTGCATTTGATAACGGATCTGGAACAGTTGGAGCAATAGCTTCTACAACAGCTTGGACATTAGATGTAACAAAAGACACTCTTGAATGTACTGCTCATGGAGATACATCAAGAAAGTATGTAGGATCTCTGAAATCTGCTACAGGGACAGTTGATCTTCTTTATACAGCAACATCAGGAGATAATACTGCTGAAATAATCAATGATGTACTGACATCTGAAGATGATGGCACTGCTGCATTTAACCTCTTTTTAGATACATCAGGAACTAAAAAACTAAGTTTTAACGGAATTATTACAGGAACTTCATTTAGTTCTACTGTTGGAGACATTTCTACAGTATCAGTTAGTTTCCAAACTAATGGCGATATTACTTCTGCTGTCTAATGCCTAAAGGATCTTATTCGGGCAAACAACGTAAACTCGCTTCTGTTGCTCCACCACGGGATAAGATTACGGCTGCTGATCTTAAAAAGCTACGTTCTAAGAAAAAAAAGAAAAAAAAGTGAAACTCACCACTCGCCAAAAGAATTTACTAGCAAAACATTCTGAACATCACAGCGATGTTCATATGGCGTACATGAAAAGGAAAATGAGAGAAGGAGATACTTTTACTCAAGCCCATAAAAAGGCACAAGCAAAGGTAGGAAAATAATGAGAAAGAAACGTAAAAATGTAAATTTAAGCGTAGGTAGAGGAGAAAAATCTAAATCTGGTGGATTGACCGCAAAAGGCCGTGCGAAATACAACCGTGCTACAGGTAGTAATTTAAAAGCACCAGTTACGGGAAAAGTAAAACCTGGTAGTAAAGCAGCTAAAAGACGTAAATCTTTTTGTGCAAGAATGTCGGGAATGCCTGGGCCAATGAAAGATAGTAAAGGCAGACCTACAAGGAAGGCGTTAGCATTAAGAAAATGGAGGTGCTGAGATGACTTATGCTGTACCAGGTCCTATTAGAACTAATATTGTTTCGTCTACATCTGTAGGTGGTGTTGATAGTCCTTTTACTCGTACAAGGGCTGTCTTGGATATGATGAAAGGTTGGGAAATAATGAAGGCTGTTACAGAGGGAACAGAGTACCTTAGAGAGAATAGTGAAGCATTTTTACCTCTCGAACCGAGAGAAGATTATGATGCTTACCTTGCAAGAGTAAATAGGTCAGTATTTAGTCCTTTTACACAAAGATTAATAAGAGCAGCTACAGGTTTAGTTTTAAGAAAACCAATAACACTAACTGGTGATCCTTATTGGACAGAGATGTTTAAGATGGACGTTGATGGTTGTGGCTCAGATTTAGACGAATATGCAAGAAGAGTGTTGATGTGCTCTTTAATTTATGGTCAAAGTCATATTCTTGTAGATTATCCAGCTCCATCAGGTGCTTTAACACTTGCAGAAGAACGTCAACAAAACCGTAGACCCTATTGGATTGAAGTTGACCCAACAAATCTTTATGGTTGGAGACTTGATAGGGAGTCTAATTATGGAAATTTAGTGCAGGTAAGGTTAGCTGAAAAAGCTGTATTACCCGATGGTCAGTTTGGTGAAAAAGTTTATGATCAGATAAGAGTGATCGAGCCAGGTAGTTATAGAATTTTTCGTAAAAAAGAACAGATTGAAGAGATGTATGACGTTGCAGATAACAGCATTACAGGTAATTTTGAAATGGGTTCAGCCGATAAAGATTACAAACAGGTAGAAACTGGTAGTTTTTCGCTTGGAGAAATACCTTTAGTTACAATTTATTCGGGTAAAACAGATAATTTAGTAAGTAAACCACCTTTACTTGATATTGCATACTTAAATCTTGCACATTTTCAAAGACAAGCTGATTTAATTCATAGTTTGCACGTTGCATCTCAACCTATGCTTGTGATGGAAGGTTATGATGATCAGACTAAAGATTTAGCAATATCTGTTAATTATGCAATGGCAACTCAGCCTGGTAACAAAGTTTATTATGTAGAGCCAGCTTCTAGTGCTTTTGATGCTCAATCTGCTGAAATTAAGGAATTACAGATGCAGATGGCTACTCTTGGTATCAGTACTTTGAGTCAGCAAAAATTTGTAGCTGAATCTGCTGATGCTCGAAGATTAGACAGAGTGGATACTAATTCTATGCTTGCAATGGTTTCTATGGAATTAGAACAAAAACTTCAAAAATGTTTTAATTTATCTGCTGAATATGTAGGTATTGAACCTCCCGAAGTGAAAATTAGTAGAGATTTTGATATTGAAAGATTGATTGGTCAAGATATTACAGCTTTGACATCATTATTTGATCAGCAGGTTATAGATAGAGAAGAATTTAGAGATATTTTAGTCCAAGGTGAAGTATTACCTAGTGCAAATGAGGCCAAATCGGAATAATCTGCTAAGATAATATACAAGTACACGTTTATTATGTCTGGATCTATTGAACAAGTCCTACAACCAGATGGGACTTATAAATGGGAAGTAAAAGAACCAAAGAAAGAATCAGATGAAACTCCTGTAGTTTGTCCTGCTCCTGAACCTGTAGTTGAGCCAGAAGTTGTAAATCAAAAAGATTTTACTTCTATGACTAAATCTGAATTAGAAGAGTTTGGTCGCACTCTTGGTATCGAGTTAGACAAACGACATACAAAAGCGGATTTAATTTCTGAATTAGAAACCTTTATTGCATCTAAATAACTATGGCTATTGACGAAAAAGTAATTCAAACAAACACTGAAGCAACTGAAACTGTTGCAGCACAACCACCTGTTCAACCCCCATCACCCTCTTTAGATTCTGTAAAAGCAGAATATGAAGAAAAATTAGCTGTTGCTCGTAAAGAAGCTGCTGAAAAAGAAGCTAAATGGTCAGAAAAATTTAATGATGTCAAAGGTAAATTAGATGGTGTTTATGAAAAAGAAGAGCAAAAAAGAAAACAGATTTTAGAAGATCAAGGTCAATGGAAAACTCTTTGGGAGGAAGCAAATAAAACTGCTCAAGAAAAAGATCAACAAATAATGACTTTATCTCAGCAGCTTGAAGATTTAAAAAATTCTAATGAAGTAGCTTCTACAAACACAACAGCACTAGCGGCTATCAGCAACCTTGGTGCGATCAATGCTCAACAGACTCTTTCTTTGTTACAAAATAAGTTACAAAAAAATGCTGAAGGTAAAGTTGTAATTTTAAATGGTGGTGTCGAACAGGATTTAGACTCTTATCTCACAAGTCTCAAGAATCCTGGTAGTGGTTGGGAACATCATTTCAAGCCAAGCACTGCTGCAGGAATGGGTGCAAAACCAACTCCTACATCAAACGTGGGTGGAGGACAGGTAAATCCTTGGAAAACGGGCAATATAACTCAACAAATGCTAATATCAGAACAGAACCCTCAGCTTGCTGCGGTGCTCAAGCAAGAGGCTCAATCATAATTGTTGGATTCGGTGGATTCAACACCCAAGT
>VTLG01013733.1_pt1 | contig 11594 bp, 15 predicted proteins | sample 4694571 | NCBI WGS metagenome assembly VTLG01 (sample SAMN12604809, study PRJNA352737) | marine metagenome | biome: ENVO:00000447; feature: ENVO:00000209|ENVO:00000569|ENVO:01000036; material: ENVO:00002151; isolation source: viral sequences binned using virsorter ... | reverse complement strand
GCTCAGAGCTTATATAGAGATACTCAGAGACGATGTCGTGGAGAAGGTTTCGTGGGATGCACAGAAGGTTCTGGACAAAATGTACCAGACCTATATGAGAGCCACAGAGGCAGAGGACTACACCAACGCCAACCGTTCTCTGGAGAACATGGGCAAGCACCTAGGCATGTTCATTGACAAGAAAGAGATCAAGCAGAACACACACTTTCACGGTGCAGACTCCACCTTTACCTCTGATCTAGACGCAGATATCAAGAACCTAGCTGCCATTTCAGGGTACGAGGTAGACCTCAAGATAATAGAGGGAGGAAAGAAGAGAGATAGCAATGGCAAAGGGTAAAGACAAAAACCCCTTAAACTTTAACCTGACGCTTCCTGAACAGATAGAAACACTACAGGAACTTTTTGTAGAGTTACAGAAAGTAGCTCTCTCTCACCCCATGAATGATCCTGAGAATAACGATGAAACTGTTATTCGGCTCAGACAGTTTTTTATACAGTTGGCCCATGTTTTACACCTGATGAACGAAGAGATGATCAGCTACTATGGAGAAACAACAGAGGGAGACGAAAATGAGTACTCCCCAACCTACCACTGAACAAGCAGAGATGCTCCGTAACAGTCTCTACCTAAAAGCGGTGGAGACTGCCAGAATGGACTTCTTCTCCTTTGTCAGGTTCATTGCCCCGCAACTGGTCCCAGACTTTAAGGTGGGTAGTCATATCCATGTCATCTCCAAGAAACTACAGACCATTGTAGACTCCCCAGAACCCAAGAGACTGATGGTCTTCCTCCCTCCCCGCTCCTCCAAGAGCCTCCTCTGTTCTCAACTGTTCCCCTCTTGGTACATTGGTAACTTTCCCTCTCACGAAATAATGAGCATCTCTCACTCTGATCAACTGGCCTCTGACTTTGGCAGAACTGTCAGGGATATTTTGAAGATGCCCCTCTATCAAGAGATATTCCCCGGTGCAACCCTCAGAGAAGATGTCAGAGCCGCTGGTAAGTGGAAGACTAAGCAGAACGGTATCTACTACGCAGCAGGTGTCAGGAGCCAGATAGCAGGGCGAGGAGCACACATTGCCCTGATAGACGATGCCATGTCAGAGGAGGACGCTTTCTCAGAGGCAGGGCGCAGGTACATCAAGGAATGGTACCCCTCTGGTCTCAGAACCAGACTAATGCCCAACGGCTCTGTTATCATCATCAACACCAGATACCACGAAGACGATCTCTGCGGCTGGCTCCTCTCCAATCAGACAGAAGACACTGTACCGTGGGATGTTATATCTATTCCTGCGTGGTTAGACGAAGAATCTTCCCAGATGCTAAACCTGCCAGAAGGTTCTTCTTACTTCCCAGAGTGGAAGCCAGACTCCCTTCTCAGGCTAGACGAGGCAGAGATCAGAGCCAACAACGGAGCAAAATACTGGCAAGCCCTCTATATGCAGAACCCGACACCTGACGAGGGGTCTGCCATTAAATCTGACTGGTTTCAGAACTGGACAGACGAGGAACCACCAGAGTGTGACCTGATCATCCAGACCTACGATACGGCTTTCTCCACCAGAAGTACAGCAGACTACTCGGTTATTCAGACATGGGGTGTATTTGACTACCCATTTGAAGATTCTTTGGGGAGAGAGTTTCTGGCTCCTAACCTTATTCTTCTGGGAAATATCAGAGAAAGACTGGAATACCCGGAACTCAGGAGGACAGCGCAGGACCTATACGACGACTATCAGCCAGATGTCTGTATCATAGAAAAGAAGGCGTCTGGACAAAGCCTCATTCAAGATATGAGAAGAGCAGGACTTCCTGTCTTGGATTACCTACCAGACCGTGATAAAGTGTCTAGAGTACATGCCATTACACCTATACTAGAAGCAGGACGAGTTTGGCTACCCAGAGGGAGAGATTGGGCAGAAGACCTCTACGCAGAGGCCATACAATTTCCTTTTGCCAAACACGATGACCAAGTGGATGCCATGGCAATGGCTGTGCATTACCTAAAGGATTCTTGGCACTTGTCTCACCCGGATGATCCTGACTACGAGGAAGATGAAAGTAGACCCAAGAAAAAAACATACTGGAACTGGAACTAGAACAGATGGCGATATCCAGAGCAAATATCCCCAGAGAACTCAAAGGAGGACGTAAGGTGGCATCTAAGAAGAAGAAGTCTAAAGGTAAACTAGGAAGTGGTTCTCGTTTTAAATCTCTCTCCTCCAAAATTCAGAAGAGCGGTAAAAGTAAAAAAGCTGCAGATGCAATAGCTGCCAGCATAGGTAGAAAGAAATACGGGAAAAAGAAAATGGCAAAGCTCTCTGCAAAAGGTAGAAAAAGGAAATCATAGAAAATGGCAGTTGAACAGAATCCTTTCGCAGAGGTGGAAGAAGTCAAGGAACTTAGAAGAGAATCTCCCCTCCTAGAGGAAGAGGTAGAAGGAGAGGTTGTGCAGTTTAACCCCACCTCTGACGGAGGTGTAGAGGTAGAGTTTGGCGACATAGAAGAGGTTGCTATTCTCACCTTGGAACAGGATCACTATGCCAACCTTGCAGAACTGATAGAAGACGATGATCTGGCAGATATTTCCAACACAGTCATTGAAGGTTACGAGACAGATAAAGAATCCAGAGAAGAATGGGAACAAATATTTGAGCACGGGTTTGATCTTCTGGGCCTTAAACTACAGGATACAACAGAACCCTTTGACGGTGCTTGCACAGCGGTTCACCCACTCCTGATAGAATCAGCCGTTAAGTTTCAGAGCAGAGCTTCTCAAGAACTTTTCCCTCCTGCTGGACCTGTCAGAGCACAAGTGATAGGAGCCAACACAGTTCCCAGAGAACAACAGGCACAGCGTGTCAAGCAGTTTATGAACTACCAACTTACACAGCAGATGCCAGAATACTTTGAAGAGTTTGAACGTATGCTCTTCCACCTACCGCTGGTGGGTTCCGCTTTCAAGAAAATATACTTTGACGAGATAAGACAAAGACCTGTCTCGGAGTTTGTCCCGGTTGATCATTTCTATGTATCCTACTACGCCACTGATCTCAGAACAGCGGAGCGGTACACTCATATGATCTATCGTTCTCCCAATGATTTTAGAAAAGACGTTGTCTCTGGAATGTACCTAGACGTAGACGTTGGAGAACCAGAAGCTCCTGATACAACGTCCATGGGACAGAAGATAGACAACATCATGGGCATAGCCGCCACGGCAGAAGATGATCCTCAGTATGTCCTTCTGGAACAACACTGCTACCTAGACCTGCCAGAACCCTACTCTGACCCAGACGGCATTGCCAGACCTTACATTGTCACCGTGGACCTACACTCCCGAAAAGTTCTGTGTATCAAACGTAATTACATGCAGGATGACCCTGTTAAAGAAAGAATCCTCCACTTTACTCACTACAGGTATGTGCCGGGATTTGCTTTCTATGGTTTGGGACTAATTCATTTTCTAGGTAACCTGACCATGACAGCTACCACTGCCATGCGTTCCTTGGTAGACGCGGGACAGTTTGCCAACCTCCCCGGTGGTTTCAAGGCCAGAGGCGTCAGGTTAGTAGGAGATAATGATCCTATCTCTCCCGGTGAGTTTAAGGAGGTGGAGAGCACAGGCATTGACCTGACCAAGGCCATTGTACCTCTGCCTTATAAAGAACCTTCTGGAACTCTGCTCCAGATGCTCCAGTTTGTTGTGCAAGCAGGGCAGAAGTTTGCCGACTCCACAGAGCAGGTGATAACTGACTCTGCCAACTATGGTCCTGTGGGAACCACCATGGCGCTGCTAGATGCATCGTCCAAATTTTCCACAGCCATACATAAAAGAATGCACAAGTCTCAGAGAGACGAGTTTGACATTCTGGCCAGAATTAACTACGACTTCCTCCCTGAGAGCTACCCCTACGAAGTAGTAGGAGGAGATCAGAAAGTTTTCAAATCTGACTTTGACGGGAGGATTGACATTGTACCTGTGTCTGATCCCAATATCCCGTCCTCTGCTCATAGACTGGCCATGGGACAGATGGCAATACAACTTGCCAGCCAAACTCCTCCCGGTACTTTTAACATGCCAGCCCTCTACAGAGAAGTTCTCTCCGCTGCCAACTTTCCAAATCTAGACGAGATCCTCCCACCAGAGCAGAAGCCAGAACCCAGAGACCCTTTGGCAGATATCATGGCAGCGTCAAAGGGACTTCCCATTGCAGCTTTTCCGGGGCAGAACCACGAAGCTCACATTCAGTTTAAAACCGCCTTCCTCAAAGATCCCGGTAACGGGGCAAACCCAATGATGCAGCAGATAGCTCCTGTGCTCAACGCCAACATCCGAGATCATATGTTGATGAAGTACCAAGAGCAGATAGGTGGAATGGTCACTGGAGTTGCAGATGATCCGCAAACTGCAGAGATGGTAATGGCCCAAGCAGCAGAACAAGTTGCCAACGCCAACGCTGCGCTGGGAGTTGCCCAGAGTCCAGAGCAACAGATGATGAACATTGAGCAGCAACGACTACAGCTTGACCAACAGAAAATGCAGATGGACGCTCTGGAGAAAGCTGCTGATCTGGAAGTCAGGAGCAAGGAACACGAAAGTGCAGACAAGAAAGTACAGTTGGATGCTCTGATAGATATCAGTAAACTTTCCCTAGAAGCTGACAGAGACGCCAACAAAGCTCTGGAAGCAGCGGCTAAACTTTCCATAGAATCTGAAAAGGCTGGAGGTTCCAAAGAACTTGCAAGAAATAAGACTGCCCTAGACACACTGGTAAATCTGGCAAAACTAGAAAAGTCTAAATGACTGAAACTTTAGAGGCAAAAATAAAAAGACATGAAGGATATATGGTCCAACCCTATACTGACACAGAGGGCTTTCTTACTGGCGGTTATGGACACAAGATTATCGAAGGAGAAGAAATACCCACAGACAAAGAAGGATGGGAAGAACTTTTTCAAAAAGATTTTGCCAAGGCTAAAGCAGGTGCTAAGAGACTTATCAAGAAGAATAAGCTAAAAGATTTACCTTGCATTGCCGAGGAAATTATAATAGAAATGGTATATCAAATGGGAGAAACCGGAGTTTCAAAGTTTAGAAAAATGTTTAAGGCACTGAGAAAAGAACCAAAAGATTTTATTGAAGCCGCTGCTCAGATGATGGATTCCAGATGGGCCAAGCAGACATACTCAAGAGCACGGGAGCTTTCTGATAGAATGAGAAATTTATCTTATGCCTCTTAAACCGGGAAAGTCTGCAAAAACAATTTCAGACAACATCAAGAAGTTACGTGAAGAAGGCTACTCGCAAAAGCAAGCGGTGGCCATTGCCATGTCTAATTCAAAGAGAACAAGCAAAAGACCTTCAAAGAAAAGAAAAAGGACAAATCGTAAAAAATAATTATGGATATTTTTGAGGAGATAAGAATTGCTTTTAACCAAGAACAAGAAAGTTTAAAAGATTTCCTTGCAAAGGGACACGTAGAGGACTATAACCATTATAGACAAGTTGTTGGAACACTCTCTGGAATTGAGTGGTCCTATACAAAATTAACTGATATCGTAAACAAAAGAATGGAGATAGACGAAGCCGATGATTAATCCCTCACTTGCAGGAGCAATACCAAATGATTCGTGGATTACCAAGGACGATGTACCTGATCCAGAAGTTCTTCCAGAACTGCCGGGGTATCATGTTCTGGTGCGTCCTGTCACTATTAAGGCAGAGACAAAAGGAGGTATCATTCTACCAGAGAAAGCTAGGGATGATATCGCCTATCTTACAACAGTGGGGCGTGTGCTCAAGGTGGGAGAACTGGCCTATGAAGACAGAGAAAAATTTCTTGGAGGAGCGTGGTGCAGAGTAGGTGATTATGTCTGCTACCAGAAATTGACAGGTACAAAGTTTGTGTACAAAGGTATAAAGCTTCTTCTACTCTTTGATGATCAGATTATTATGAAAGTGGATAACCCGGAAGACCTAGATACTACACTTGTATTAGGTGGATAAGTGTGATACTAATATAAATTATGCGTAATCTTAGTCGTCGCAAACTATGGAGATAAAATTAAATGTCAGAAGAACAGGTAGAAGCAAAAGAAAACGTAGCTGAAGAGCTAACAGAGTGGAGCGAAATTGATATCTCTCCCTCTTCAGAAAAAGAAAAGGTAGAATTTGAAGTAGAAGGAGAAGAGAAGGTAGAAGCTGAAGTTGCTCCCCCTCCTTCCGCTGAAGAAAAAAAAGAACTACCAGAATTAGAAGGTATAGAAACAAAAGGTGCTGAAAAGCGTATCAGACAGCTTGTACAGCAAAAGAAAGAACAGGCAGACCTTCTTGCCAAAGCAGAAATAGAGAAGCGAGAACTTCTAAAACAATTAAACGAAAGAGATCAATACACAGTAGAAGCTTCTAAAACTAACAACACAACCAGTGAAAGACTTCTACAACAGCAAATTGAACTAGCAAAAAAATCTTATCTTGATGCCTATGACCTAGGTGAAAAAGAAAAGATGCTAGAAGCGCAGGAGATTATTAACAAAGGTCAGGTAGACCTTTCTACTCTTAGTCAGCAGAGACAAGCCATTGAGCAGTATGAAGCTCAACTTGCACAGAGAGCAGAGCAGACGCAGCAAGCACAGCCTCAAGCGCAAGCTCAAGCTCAAGCACAGTATGATCCTCTGGCAGTGGAGTGGAGCCAAAAGCCTGAAAACTCTTGGTTCAATAAAGATCAAATTATGACAGTGGCGGCACTTACAATAGACGCCACGCTTAAACAAGAAGGTTATGATTCTTCTAGTCCTGAGTTTTATCAAGAAGTAGACAGAAGAATGAAGGTAGAATTTCCGCACAAGTTTAGCGGAGAAGCAAGTGCAGAGGTAGGTTCACAACCTACACAGCAAGTGGTAGCAGGACAGTCGCGCAGTTCTACCACTTCAGGTAAAGGTAAGAAAGTTAAACTTACCCAAGAAGATGTAAGACTTGCTCAGAAGTGGAACATACCACTGGAAAAGTACGCTGCCGAGAAGGCGAGAGCCGACAGAGCAGCAGGTGAATATGTTCCAATTGGGTAAAGTCAGGCGCGTAACAAAATAAAGGAGCGTTTAAAGATGAGTAAAACAAGTAGTAGAGCAACACAGACAAGGGAAACTGAAACAAAGGAATATACTTATACAGAACCTAATTGGTTAGATATACCAGACCCTGTTGTAGACAGATTCACCACTGAAGACATGGTTCTCCGTTGGATACGCATCTCCCTCAAAGGTGAGGATGACTACAAGAATGTTGGTAACAAGATGACCCAAGGTTGGGTATTTGTAACTCCAGAAGAAGTTCCTGAGATGTTACACTCTGCCACTGTTTTAGATACTGGGCGCTATCAGAATTGCGTTGTACGGGGGGATGTCGCTCTTGCCAAGATGCCCCGTGGCAAAGCAAAAGCCAGAAATGATTATTATCAGGATAAAGCCAATGCCATGATGGACGCTGTAAATCAGCAGTTGATGGCAGCGTCAGATTCCAGAATGCCCATTTCAAATAATAGCACTTCAACTGTAACCAAGGGTAGAATGCCTCAGTTTCAAAACTAACAGTTAAAGATACTGCTTATTCTACTCATCTTTAAAGAAAAGGAGATTGTAGTATGACTACTACTAAGGCCCTCAATGGTCTCACTCCTTCGCGTAGATTCGCTGGTGGTGCCAATACCACTCAGACTCGCAACTATCGGATTGCATCTGGTACTGCATCAAACATCTTTACGGGTGATTTGGTCCATCTCAGACTAGGCAATATTGATGTTGTTAGTGCTGACACTGGTGACGTGGACGCACCAATTGGTGTTTTCATGGGTTGCTACTTTGAAGAAGACGGTGAGCCAAAGTTTAAAGACTTTTGGCCCACGGGAACTTCTGCCAGCAATGCTTACGCGATTGTTTGTGATGATCCTCAAGCAACTTTTGAGATTCAAGCTGATGCCAGTTGTACGGTTGGCGACATCATGGAACTCAATTTCCCGGTGACTCGCGGTGCAGGTTCCACCTTCACAGGACGTTCCGGTTTTGGTCTTAAAGTGGCTGGAACCAGCGGTGTAGCGGGTATGGTGCGTATTATTGACTTTGTTGATACCCCTGGTAACAACATTGATAATACTTCAGAACGCGCTTTCCCAATCTGCGAAGTCCAACTTATCCATCATCAGTTGACTCAAGTGTCATCTGGTGTTTAACCCGAAAGGAGCTTAGACAATGGCTATTAATAGAGCTAGTATTGCCAAGCAGCTTCTGCCGGGTCTTAATGCCGTTTTCGGTATTGAGTACGGAGAAGTTGCTGATGAATACAGTGTTCTCTTTGAAGTAGAGAACTCTGACAGAGCATTTGAGGAAGAAGTCCTCTTCACTGGATTCGGCACTGCACCTGTTAAGGGTGAGGGTGCTGCTGTTCAGTATGACAATGCTCAAGAAAGTTACACCTCACGTTACACGGCAGAGACGATTGCTCTTGCCTTCTCAGTAACCGAGGAAGCTATGGAAGACAACCTGTATGACACGTTTGCCAAGCTACGTGCCAGAGGGCTTGCCAGGTCCATGGCTAATACGAAACAGACCAAAGCTGCCGATGTTTTCAATAACGGTTTCAACACCTCCTTCACAGGTGGTGATGGTCAACCAATGTTCAGTGCCAGCCACCCAACGGTTGGTGATGGAAACCAGAGCAACCTTGTAGGTAGTGCTGGAACGGTTGATCTTTCAGAAGCTGCGTTGGAAACGGCATTGGTCAGCATTCAGACCATTAAGGATGACAGAGGCATTCTGGTAGGTGGCAATGCAGTATCCCTGCACGTTGCGCCTAACAATCAGTTCACTGCTGATAGAGTATTGAATAGCCCCTATCAACCTAACACGGCTGATAACAACATCAACGCCATCAACCACCAGGGCATGATCCCTCAAGGCTACATGGTGAACAAGCGGTTCCAAGATGCAGATGCGTTCTTCATCAAAACTGATGTTCCTAACGGAGCAAAGATGTTTGTAAGAGCGCCGCTTGCCACCAAGATGGAGCCTGACTTTGACACGGGGAACCTCCGCTTCAAAGCCAGAGAGCGTTACAGCTTCGGTTGGTCTGACTGGAGAGGTTACTTCGGTTCTCAAGGAGCCTAAGTATTTTTAACCCGGTAGTGGAGGGAGCCTAAAAACTTCCTCCACTTTTTCCTTTTAACATAATCATTTTGAATGGCACCATAGTAGGTGCTGGTCTAGGAAAGGACTGTTCACTATGCCTACACATTTTCCAAACGGTGTCACCAACGTAACTAAGGAGTCTATGTTTGGTGACCTGAATCAAATGGCTCCAAATAAGTATACCATGTACTGGAATGACTTTGTTCAAAACTCTGACCTAGGTGGAACGGGTGCTCTCAACGGAGCCGACGTTTCTGCTGTTGATTGGATTTGCACCAAGGTTGACGGTGGGAGTGATAATGCCTCCGTTGTATCTGTAACTGACAGTGGCGGTGGAACGCTGACAATCACCACTGATAACGCAGAGAATGATGGTGTTGCACTCCAGCTTAAAACTGAAGCGTTCAACATTGATGAGAGCAAAGAGACTTTCTTTGAATCTCGTTTAAAAGTCAACGATGCCACGCAGACTGATTTTCTGGTTGGTCTTGCCATCAAGGATACAACACCTTTTGCTGGCCTTTCAGATTCCATTACATTTAAATGTGATGACGGGAGCACGGCAATTCGTCTGGTCTCTGAAACCAATATGTCAGGGTCCATTGTTTCTGCCTCTGTCACGGCAGTTGCCTCTGTCACTGACGATACGTTTATGAAATTAGGCTATCACTTTGATGGTTTCAGTAATATTAAAGTCTTCTCTGACGATGTTCATGTTGCCACGCTCAGTGTGGTATCAGGAACTAATCTTGTAACTGACGAAGATATGTCTCCCATTGTTGCAGTCCTCACAGGTGAAGCTGCTGCTCAAACAGTGACGGTTGACTATCTCTGTGCACTGCAAGAAAAGTAATAAGCTGAACCTTGGAAAAAGAACAGCTTTGATCTATAATAGGGGAGGATCAGGAGATGGTTCTCCCCTTTCTTTTAGGAGAAGAATAAATGACAACCACACTTAAAATTGCACAGGTAGAAGGTGGAGCAGGAGGTAATGGTCTTCTGGTGGATACCGTTGCCAGTGTAACTCTGGCAGATACCAGAATTAGAGTTTATACCTACGCTGTCACTGCTGCTTCTGAAATTGTAATTGGAGATGAGAATGGTCCTGTGATCAAGCAACCTGTCTTAGCAGCTAACACAGGAGATTCAGTGTACATAGGAGATGACGGGATAAGGTGTAAAGGTAACGTATCTGTTACTGGTGCCAGTAATGCTGGTAAAATTTATGTTTACTATGGCTAATCCCTATGGACTTTGTAACCCTTGTTAGCTCAATCATAGCAACATCTGAGAATGATGGTTCAGAATTTGTTGGCGCACTCCCTGATATGATTCAGAGAGCGCAGGACAGAATGATGAATGATCTAGATGATCAGGGACTTGTTACTTATTTTAGTGTAATAGTATCTAATAATACCGCAAAGGTATCTGTTCCTTCTGGTGGAGAGATTATTAAAACTTTTTCTGTTGAACATGCAGACGGGTCTAGAACACAGTTAAAGCATAGACCTTATGAATATCTTCTAGACTATTGGCCTGTTTCAGCTTCCACTGGAACTCCTATATATTACGGGTTTAAAACTAATACAGAGATCAGAGTAGCACCCACACCTTCTGCTGTTGATTTAAATGGAGAAATAGGACTTATTGCACAAATTTCTGCTATTACAACTGATAATCCTACAAACTACTTTACCATTCACTGTGAGAATGCACTGTTCTATGCTTCAATGATAGAAGCATCTTTGTTTATGAAAAGTTTTAACACTGTTCCTCAGTGGTCTCAAGAGTACAGTACAGAGATAGACAGACTCAGGAACAGGGCCAGAAGAAGTAGACAGGATGACATGCAGACTAACTTTAGTCCTGCTGGTGGTCCTAATACACTTGTCAAAGGGAGTGATTAAAAATGGCAAAGAAAGCAAAGAAAAAAGTATCGGAGAAGTTTTATCCACTTCCTGATAAGAACCCGCCCACTGCTACAAAAAGATTAGCAGAGATCAATGGTAAGCCAACTGGTCAAGGCTACGGTGCAGCAAGAAAGGGTCCTGACGTTGTGGGTAGTTGATTGGATAAACTCATGGTTAGCCAGTCATTATATCTTTCATATAGAACAAATGAGTATGAAATTTATATGTTAGGAGGGAATAGAACATGGTAAAAAATTGTAGTAATCCTAATTGTTCTTGCGAGGGCTGTGAAGATTGTTCTTGTACAGAACCCTGTAACACAGAGACATGCGATTGTAGGAATGTTTCTAGCGAGGAGTGAGCACAACACCTATGGACGTAAATTTGATGCAAGCTATTTCAGATTATGGGTTAGCAATTGTAGGTTGCGTTGGAGCAGGAGTTGCAGCGTGGAAGCTCCTGCATTTTTTACTTAAGGATGTAATTGCCAGCCT
>VTLG01011971.1_pt1 | contig 11595 bp, 12 predicted proteins | sample 4694571 | NCBI WGS metagenome assembly VTLG01 (sample SAMN12604809, study PRJNA352737) | marine metagenome | biome: ENVO:00000447; feature: ENVO:00000209|ENVO:00000569|ENVO:01000036; material: ENVO:00002151; isolation source: viral sequences binned using virsorter ... | reverse complement strand
TTAAAAAGCGATATGGTGATTTACGTAGACATACCCAAAAGCAACAGAAAGAGCATGAAGAAAAGATAGCGGCTCTTCAAAATCAACTGGATACGGTAACAAAAACACAAATTAAACTTCCAAAGACTGAGACAGAACTAGAAGCTTGGTCGCAAGAATACCCAGATGTAGCTGCTATTATTGAAACCATTGCGATTAAAAAGTCAAAGGAACAATCTAAAGACTTAGAAAAGCGCATGGATGAAATTAATCAGCTACAGTCTACTGCCAAGCGAGAGAAGGCAGAAGCAGAGTTGCTTTCATTGCACCCTGATTTTGAGGAAATTAGAGCTACTGACGACTTTCATAACTGGGCAGAAGCACAGCCAAAGTGGGTACAAGATGCTCTATATGAAAATGAAACCGATGCTCGATCTGCCGCTAGAGCCATTGATTTGTACAAGGTAGACCAAGGCAATCAAAGTTCATCTAAAACGAACACTAAGAAAGCTAATACGAAAGATGCCGCAAGAGCCGTAAATACAAAAGCAGCTAAGGCCGCTCCTGAAACAAGCACAGATAGTGGCAAATGGAAAGAATCTACTGTGGAGGGAATGTCCTCTCAGCAATATGAAAAACATGCAGAGTCGATAATGGAAGCAATTCGCTCTGGTGAGTTTATCTACGATATTTCAGGAAGTGCAAGATAACTACATTTTTTCCTTGACTTTTTTAATATTTTAGGTAGAATGGTAATATAACTAGGCCCACAGGTTGTGCAACCCTAGAATATATAAGTAAAAAACTTTTTTGCAACCCAGCGATATGGCCGATAACAGGCTGATCTCCTGTTTATCCTACCCCCTAGAACTGGCCCGTAAAAGTTATGTCCTGAAGTATAGAATTACAACTATACTTGTGGGCCTTGTTGCCCACTTAGTACGAAAAAGGAGATTTTAATCATGGCTTTTAAACGTGCTGCAGGGTATAACAACTTACCTAATGGTAATTTTAGCCCTGTAATTTACTCTAAGCAGGTCCAGCTTGCGTTCCGCAAGGGTTCTGTTGCAGAGGATATTACCAATAATGATTATTTTGGTGATATTGCAAACTTTGGTGATACTGTCCGTATTATCAAGGAGCCTGAGATCACGGTCAAGTCTTATGCCCGTGGTACTCAAATCTCGCCACAAGACCTCGATGATGAAGATTTTCAGCTTGTCGTTGACCAAGCTAATTACTTCGCATTTAAGGTTGATGACATCGAAGAAGCACATTCACATGTGAACTTTCAGAACGTAGCGTCTGATCGTGCAGGCTATCGCCTCAAGGATCAGTATGACGCAGAAGTTCTAGGCTACCTCTCTGGTTTTGCTCAGGCTTCTATCAGCGCAGTTGCCAGTACCGCTAATACTACGGTTTCTGGTAGTAAGGCTGTTTCGACTGCTGGTTCCGATGAACTGCTTTCTTCTATGAAGCTCAAGAAGGGTGACTTTGGTAACATTACCACCTCTTCGGCAGGTACGCACTCTATTCCCGTTACGGCTCGTTTGCCGGGGGCAAGTGCGCTGCCAACAGCTACTGCATCGCCTAATATGGTTGTGGCAAGAATGGCTCGACTCTTGGACACGCAGTTTGTGGACAAGGATAATCGGTGGCTCGTTATTTCACCACACTTCATGGAAGTGCTGATGGATGAGGACTCCCGACTTCTCAACCAAGACTTTGGTGAATCCGGTGCGATTCGCAATGGTCTTGCACTAAATAATCTTTACGGCTTTAGGGTTTATGTTTCTAACAACCTTCCTGCTGTTGGCACTGGTCCAGGTACCTCTGGTACTGCGAATCAGAACTCCAACTATGGTGTGATTGTTGGTGGACATAATTCTGCTATTGCAACCGCAAGCCAGATCACTAAGACGGAAACGTATCGTGATCCTGATAGCTTTGCTGATATCGTGCGTGGTATGCACCTTTATGGTCGTAAGATTCTACGACCTGAAGCAATTGCCACAGCGAAATACAATATAGCATAGAGGAGGTATTACAATGGCAACTTTTGATATGACACTAAAATCAACCACTGGCGTAAGTGCCGACTCTATTGCAACTTTGCAAGCTACTCGTCGAGGAAGTGCTATGAGAATGGTCGATGCTATTCTCGACATCGACGCTCTTGCTGCAGATGGCTATAGTTGTACTAATGGTGATATTTTCCAGCTTCTCGAAATTCCTGCAAACACTTTTCTGTTGTTTGCTGGAGCGGAAGTTCTTAAAGCCTTTGATGGTAGTTCCCCAACAGTAGATATTGATTTTGCTGAAGGTGATGACATCATCGATGGTGGAGATGTTACCTCAACAGGTATTCTCGCTGAAGGAACAAACGGTCAGGCCAATGATGTTATTACTGGTGCTGACTCTTTGTGGGAATGTTTTGTAACCACTACCGACACGATTGATGTTAAGCTCATTGCTTCATCTGCTGACGTTACTGAAGGAAGGCTGCGAGTTTACGCATGTCTTGTTGATGTAAATGGTTATGCAGAAGAGGCGGATGAAGTTGATCGAGATCAGCTTGCGTAGTTAATGATGGTGGGAGGGGCAAAAATCCCTCCCACTACATAATGTAAAAGAGGGCAAATGGCAAATTCATTTTTAACATACACAAATGACGTGCTCGTAAAGTTAAATGAGGTTAAGTTAACTTCAACTGATTTTACGGATGATCGAGGTATTCAAACACAAGCAAAAAATGCTGTAAACCAAGCGATCCGCTACATTAACCAGCGAGAGTTTAATTGGCCGTTTAATCATGCTACTGCTAGTCAAACTTTAACCGCTGGCGTTGTAAGTTATGCTTTGCCATCAAATACGAAACATGTAGATTACGCTACGGCACGAATTAGAAAAAGTGAAAGCTTAGGCAATGATGCTAGAGCGTTATCGTTTTTAGATTATCACGAATATTTAGAATTGCATATAAAGCAAGAAGATGATACAGTAACAACCACATTAAGTAGTAGTATTGATGATGATGATACTACTATCTCTGTTTCTGATGCTTCATCATTTGATTCTTCAGGTACAATTATTATTAGTACAGAAAATATAACGTATACTGGTACAACTTCAACATCGTTCACGGGAGCAACAAGAGGCGCAGAAAGCACAACTGCAGCCAGCCATTCAACCGGAGCTACTGTTGCTCAGATTGACGCAGGAGGAATCCCCACTCACATATTTAGAAAACCAGATAATACGTATGGACTTTGGCCTTTTCCGAATAAAGCATACACTTTATCTTTTGATTACTTCACGCACCCAAGTTCAGACTTATCTGCTCATGGAGACACAACAACGATTCCTGATAGATTTGGGCATGTAATTGTAGATGGAGCAGTTGCGTATGCTTATTTGTATAGGAGTGAAGTCCCGCTGTATGAGCGCAGTTTTGCGCTATTTCAGGAAGGCATAAAGAATATGCAAACCTTACTTATTAACCGGCATGATTACGTGCGATCTACTTATATTCCGAGATCAATCAGTTCTGTCTATACAAGTTCATCGTCATTTTAAATAGGAGAAAACTATGACACAGATACCACAAGGAAACAATATGTTCTGGGATGTACAGTCGGCAGTAACGGTTGGCTCGTCAGCAGGCGGAACAAATGTTTCAGCTTATAATTTAGTAACGATGCATCTAGACGGTGAGATTTATGTAAACTTTGGCGCTTCCAGCACGGCTGCCGTAAGCACTGCTAACGATATTAAGTTGGCTGCAGGGTTGCATTCTATTACCGTACCAAAACAAGCAGGCAATTCACAATATTTGAATTACGCCAGAGTTGGCGGAACAGATGTAACGATGCGTCTCGTATTGGCTTAGGAGGACATTTGATGACTCTATTATCAGGGCTAATCCAACAAAATGTCGATAGGCATACAAGGGATCTTGTTACACTAACCGCAACTGCTTCTATTACTACAGCAGATCATGCAGGTAGAACCCTTCTTATGGGAGAGGTTGGCGGAGACGCTGCTGCTACCTTTACTCTGCCTGCTGCAACCGGCACAGGTAGTGTATTTAAATTTGTTGTTTCTGTTGTAAATACCTCAAATTATTTAATTAAAGTGGCTGATGCCACAGACACCATAGACGGTCAGATTGTAATTACTGATGCAGATGGGACGGATGCGGGTTCAATGGTAACGGCTGCTGCTTCGGATACAATTACACTTAATGGCACGACAACTGGTGGAGGAGCTATAGGTGATTATGTTGAGTTAATTGACATAGCATCTAATCAATATACCGTAAGCGGTATGGTGACATGTGCTGCAGGTTCTAATATTGCAACCATGTTTAGTGCTACTGTTTCTTAGTAGCGTCTTAAGTTTAACTTAAAGAAAGGAGTAGTACTATGTCTTGGAATGCACCAAAGATTACCGAAGTTTGTGTCGGTATGGAAATTAATTGCTACGCTTGTGCAGAACTTTAACTACTGCGAATCGTAGTTTCTAACAATTAACTATATGGAGAAGGGGTATATGGCACACTTACTATGTGTCATATATCCCTCCCATTTATAATTTAGCTAAGAAAGGAATAGATAATGGCTAGTTTTAAAATGACACAAGGGATTTCTCGTGTTCCTGAAGATGTCTTTATTGAAGGTGGTATGGAGGTAACTTCAGGCGGTCTAACCGTAACGGCTGGTGGCCTAACGGTTACTGCGGGTACTACTACTCTTGGAGGATCATTTATCCGTGATTTGGTTACGCTAACTGCAACCGCAACACTGACAAATGCCGATCATGCAGGACGGATTCTGCTAATGGGCGAAGTCGGTGGTGATGCAGCGGCTACCTTTACGCTTCCTGCTGCAACGGGTTCTGGTGCAGAATTTCAATTTATTGTCTCAGTTGTTAATACATCCAACTATGTAATTAAGGTTGCTGATGCTACTGATACGATTGATGGTTCTGTTACTCTTCATCAAGATAGTGCCACTACAGTGGCTACGTTTAATACTGCTGCTGATTCAGATACCATTACGTTGAATGGTACTACGCAAGGTGGTGTTTCTATTGGTGATGAAATTACTCTTATTGATATTGCTTCTAACCAGTATATGGTTAAGGGTATCCTAACTGCGAGTGGAACGGAAGCTACTCCATTTAGTGCCAGCGTTTCTTAATGGGTTAGGCGACTGCTATTACCTATACGAATAGTAGTCGTTGTGATTAGCAGGAAGGGCCTATGAAAAAATTAACGGATAAACAAAAAGAACTTTTAAAACTTCACCGTAAGCCCCATAAAAATAAACAGGGGAAAACGGTTCCAGGGCATACGGAAAAACATATGAAAGCAATGAAAGTTGCTATGGAAGAAGGTGTGTCTTTTGATAAAGCACACACTATTGCGTTAAAAATATTTGGCAAGTAGAAAGGATACCTTCAGGTGGCTGTAAGGTTAAAAAATGCTGGGGTATCGTTGACTGGGACAAGCTTAACTGCAGTCTACACTTGCCCAGCTAATTTTACCGCACGAGTTCGAGAGATCTTTATTACGAATGTTGATGGCAGTAATGCTGCCGACATTACACTTTCTTGGACTGATACATCAGCTAGTGCCACCTATTCGTTGTTAAGCACCCTTAGTGTTGCAGCGGATAATATTTATCGGATTGATAATGCAAACATTATGTTAGAGGCAGGGGATATTTTAAAAGCACAAGCTGGTGCTGCAAATGACCTTATGGTTTCTGCATTTGTTGAAGAAGAAATTACCTTAGCGAGTTAGTAAAATATGCCTGATACTTCTGCAATATCTCCAGTTACAGTCTCTTTAAGTGGTGGGTTAATCTTAGATAAAGATGACTTCTCTATTCCACCGGGCGCTGCTGTAACTTTACAAAACTTTGAACCCAGCATCAATGGAGGATACAGGCGGCTATCTGGTTCTGCTAAGTTTGATAGCAATCAAGTAGACAGCACCAATCAGATTCTTGGTGTTAAGATTTTTAATGAGGGGGTACTTGCTGCTGCAGGTAGTGTACTAAAATTTAGTACGGGTACAGGCTGGGGTTCTTCAATTGCTACTCGTACATCTGCTGGTCGGTATAAGTTTGATACGTTCAACTTCACGAATACAACTAAAGTTGTGATGGTGGACGACGTTAATCAAGCAGCTACTTATGATGGTTCAACGTATGCGCTTCTAAGTGCTACAGGTGCTCCCGCTGATCCAGCTTCAGTGGCAGTATTTAAAGACCATATTTTCTTTGCGGGGATGTCTACTAACCCACAAGAGATTGTGTTCTCTGCCCCGTTTGCAGAAACAGACTTTTCAGCAGCGAATGGTGCAGGTTCGATCAAAGTTGATACGAATATTGTTGAACTAAAAGTATTTCGTGATGGATTGTTTGTATTTGGTAAAGATAAAATTTATCGCCTAACAGGTTCTAGTATTGCCGACTGGCGAGTTGATCCAATAACTAGAACACTGGGTTGTGCAGATGGTTTCTCAGTACAGGAAATAGGTGGTGACCTGCTATTCTTATCTCCTGATGGTTTGAGAACGATTGCTGCTACAGCCAGAATTGGCGACGTTGAGTTAGGAACTGTATCGAAGCCAATACAACGGAGAATACAAGAGATTGGTTTTGACAATGTTACTTCTGTTATTGTCCGAAACAAAAGTCAATATAGATTGTTTTATCCTAAAACTGGTGCAGATGCAGGGGATAGTAGGGGCATACTCGCTACACTACGCAGAACACCGCAAGGGGCAATGGGATTTGAATACGCAGATTTAAAGGGACTCAAACCTTCTTCAATGGATTCTGGGTTTATTAGTAATACCGAATATATCATTGAAGGTGGATATGATGGCTATGTACGCCGACAAGAAAGTGGAGATACTTTTGACGGTACGAATGTTATAGCTGTCTATCGCTCTCCTGATTTGTCCCTTGGTGACACCGGCATTAGAAAGTTAATGCAACGAGTTATTTTAAACTATGAAGTTGAAGGCACGATTGCTGCAGAACTTCGGGTTAGATACGACTCAGACGATAAGGATGTTCCACAACCCACAAAATTTGACATTACTTCCCCCGGAGGTATTGCAATTTATGGAAGTGCTTCCTCGACATATAATAACTCAGTATATGGGTCTAGTGGAGTTCCTATCTTTAGACGAGCGATTGAAGGATCAGGATTTTTGTTAGCTGTTAAAGTCAATCACGATAGTTCAAACAACCCCTTTACCATACATTCGTATCAATTAGAATTTACAACTGGAGGACGTAGATAATGGGTTCAACCTATACACGACAAAGTAGCACAGAAATTGTAGATGGGGAAGTAATTCAAGCAGCAGACTTTAATAATGAATTTTCCCAGCTTGTCTCTGCTTTTGCTGCATCTACTGGACATACCCACGATGGCACGTCTGCTGAAGGTGGGCCTGTTACAAAGCTACTAGGAACGGCTATCACCATTGGCGATGGTACGTCAGGCACAGACATTGCTGTAACCTTTGATGGTGAAACAACCGATGGCCTTCTTACATGGATGGAAGATGAGGACCACTTTAAGTTTAGTGATGATGTTGTCTTAGATAGCTCTAAGCGACTATATCTATATGATGAAGGCGGAGAATATATCTATGGCGACGGTACAGATTTATATCTAGTATCTGGCGCTGATATAAATATTCCTGCTAATATTGGATTAACATTTGGAGATGATGGAGAAAAAATCGAAGGAGACGGCACGGACCTTACTATTGCAGGCAATAATATCAATCTTACTGCCACCGCTGATGTTAATATTCCTAGTGGGGTGGGTGTCACGTTTGCGACAGCAGAAAAGATTGAGTCGGATGGTACAGACCTTTCGATCACGGTTGGGTCAGGGGGCGACATTAATATCCCAGCGGATATTGGGGTCACCTTCGGCAATGATGGTGAAAAGATTGAAGGTGATGGCACTGATCTTACAATTACTGGTAATAACATTAATCTTACTGCTACCGCAGATGTTGTAGTACCAGCGGATGTAGGGATTACCTTTGGTACTGGTGAAAAGATTGAAGGCAATAATACAGACATTACAGTAACGTCTGGTGCAGATATTAACCTGACAGCAACTTCCGATGTGAACATTCCTTCTGGAGTTGGCGTTACGTTTGGTGATGATGGTGAAAAGATTGAGGGTGATGGCACAGATTTAACGATCTCTGGCAATAACATTAACCTCACTGCAACTGCTGATGTGAACATTCCTTCTGGTGTTGGTGTTACATTCGGCAATGCTGGTGAAAAGATTGAGGGCGATGGTACAGATTTAACGATCTCTGGTAATAACATTAATCTTACTGCCACGGCAGATGTAAACATTCCTAGTGGTGTAGGAGTAACCTTTGCTACTGCGGAGAAGATTGAATCAGATGGCACAGACCTTTCTATAACTGTAGGCTCCGGTGGTGACATTAATATTCCAGCAGATATTGGTGTTACATTCGGTAATGACGGGGAAAAGATCGAAGGCGATGGTACTGACTTAACAATCAGTGGCAACAATATCAATCTAACTGCTACAGCGGATGTAAACATTCCAAGTGGCGTAGGGTTGACGTTTGCTACTGGTGAGAAACTAGAGTCCGATGGCACCGATCTTTCAATCACAGTAGGATCTAACGGTGATATTAATATCCCGGCAGATATTGGTCTAACCTTTGGCGATGACGGAGAGAAGATTGAGGGCGATGGAACAGACTTAACAATTTCTGCTTCTGCTCTAGCAAATATTGATGCTGGCACAGACATTGTTCTTGATGCTGGTGGTGGCGATATTTTCTTCAAAGATGACGGGACTACGTTTGGTAGTGCTACCAACACCAGTGGTGATCTAATCATCAAGTCAGGTACTACTACAGCTATGACGTTTAGTGGTGCGAATGTTACCTTTGCTGGCACAGTTACCATTGGTAGTGCTAGTATCAGTGAAGCAGAACTAGAAATTCTAGATAATGCTTCAGTAACAACTACTGAATTAAACTTAATCGATGGTGATACTGCACGAGGCACTACAGCAGTAGCCAGTGGCGACGGTATCTTAATCAACGATGCTGGCACCATGCGTATGACGAATGTGGATACGGTATCAACGTATTTTGCAAGTCATAATGTTGGTGGTGGTAACATTGTTACAACTGGCGCACTGGATAGTGGTTCAATAACTTCTGGCTTTGGAGCTATCGATAACGGTACATCTGGAATACGAACTGATACCTTTACGGCAGAAACTTCTATCGTACCTGATGCTTCTGATGGAGCAACCATAGGGTCAGCTTCGCTTGAGTGGTCAGATTTGTACCTTGCTGATGAAGCGGTTGTTTACTTCGGTGATGACCAAGAGATTAAACTTTCTCATGTACAGGATAAGGGTCTTACTCTAAAGCACACTGCAACGGCAGACGATAAGCCTGTTTCGCTTACTCTACAAACGGGTGAGACAGATATTGCTGCTAATGATGTTATTGGTAAGCTCGACTTCCAAGCTCCTGATGAAGCTCAAGGCACAGATGCAATTCTGGTAGCCGCTGGTATTGAGGCTGTATCCGAAGGAGACTTTAGTTCTTCTAACAATGCAACAAAACTAAGCTTTAAAACTGCTGCTTCGGAAGCTGCTGCAGAAAAGATGTCACTATCATCGACAGGTAATCTTACCGTGTCTGGTGATCTTACGATCTCTGGTGATGATCTCTTTATGGGAACAAATACCAGTGGGCATATTCTAGTAGCCGATGGTACAAACTATAATCCTGTAGCTGTGTCAGGGGATATTAGTCTTTCTAACACAGGTGCGGCAGCAATTGCTTCTGGTGTAATTGTTAATGCTGATGTTAATGCGTCGGCTGCAATTGCAGATACTAAGCTTGGTACTATTCAGACAGCAGGTAAAGTTGCTCTATCTGCTCTCGAAATTGATGGTGCATCAGACATTGGTGAAGGAATTGCAGATGCAGATTTATTTATTGTTGATAATGGTGCAGGAGGAACAAATACCAAGGTTGCTGCGTCTCGACTTAAAACATACATAGGCGGAGGCGGAGCATGGAACTTTATCTCAGAAGCAAACCTCTCAACGGGCGCTGCTGCTGGAATAGACTTTACTAGTGGTATTAGTTCTACTTATGATGTGTACATGTTCCATTTACTAGACATTGTATCAACTAACGACGCTAACGCCCTTCAAGCCAGAGTCTATACCGGCTCATCCGCCTTAGAAGATGATTCTGGCGATTACCGATGGGTAACGTGGGCGAGGTCTGTTTCAACTACCGGCGACTCTAATATTTCAGTGTACCGGAACCATTCGGCTAATGCGATGATGCTTAATAATGCAGTGAACAACGGAAATGCTTCTGGGGAAAATACCTCTGGAATATTTATGATCTACAATGCGAATAGCTCAGGGAAAAGTTACATGAAGATGGATGGCTGGATGATCGATAATGACGGTACTCCAACCCCGTTTTATTCGTATGGCGTTTTCGAGGGAACGGCTGTAATCACAGGAATGCGGTTTTTTAGCAGAGATAGTAATACAGAATCGGGCACAGTACGAATGTACGGATTAGCTAAGTCATAGGAGGAGATACGAATGACAGTTTCATTAAGTGATGTTGCCACTACTGTAGTAGCTAATGCAAATGGTGGCACACGAGTTACCCTAAGCACTTCCCAAAAACAGAGAATTGTAAATGAAAGAAATGCTGCAATTAACAATAAACCAGCAGAATTTTTAGCAAGATTACGCCAAGAGCGGGATATACGGCTTGCCGAATGCGACTGGACACAATCTGCGGATGCGCCTTCCGGGACAGCGGCTCGCTGGCAATCGTACAGACAAGCCTTGCGTGATATGCCTGCTAATGAGTCTAATCCTCAAAATCCAACTTGGCCGTCAAAGCCAGAATAAAATTACATCGCACTTGGAGAACCTAATAAAAGGAAATTATTATGGAAGCCAACATAAAAGATGTTTTAATTGTAGTAATGCAGCAAAGAAATGATGCATTAAATAAAGTAGCGGAGCTTACAGCACAAAATATAGTAATGCAAAAGAAGTTAAAGGCCCCTGAACCTTCAGAAGAGGCAGCGGAAGAGCCGGTAAAAACTGACTGGTAATTATTACCTCTGTTGCAGATAAATAAAAAGGAATTATTATGGCACTACCAAACAATGTTTTTACGGGATATAGTCCTACTCAGCTACGAAAACTAGCACAGAGCTATGGTTACAATGAATCTAACCTTGATAACTTTGGCAAGTTTTTAGAAGAGAATCCCTCAAGAGCAAAACAATATTTTGACCAACAAAATATGGACATGTTTGGTCCTGACAAAATGCGTCAGTTTCAACAGGGTGGGACTACTACTGAAGGGCCGCAGATTCCAAAAATTGCAGAACTGACTGCTCAAAGGGTTACACAACCTCAGTTACCTGTAGGTGGTGCTTTTCAAGCAGTAGCAACTCCCTTTCAACAGGCGCAACTTATTGATCCTACAGTTGGGCAAGTAACTGCGGTGCAAATACCTCA
>VTLG01006923.1_pt1 | contig 11595 bp, 12 predicted proteins | sample 4694571 | NCBI WGS metagenome assembly VTLG01 (sample SAMN12604809, study PRJNA352737) | marine metagenome | biome: ENVO:00000447; feature: ENVO:00000209|ENVO:00000569|ENVO:01000036; material: ENVO:00002151; isolation source: viral sequences binned using virsorter ... | reverse complement strand
AGCCGCTGGAGCCACGTAGCTGGTCGGCTGGGTCTGGGATACTTGGGGTGCCGATTGGGTCGGCGCTACGGTAGCGTCCTGCATAAGTTAATTCCTTCTGAAGTTGCTCTAGTGTTTTATATAAAAAGGGAGTGAGATCTAGTCTCGGATCTGCAGCCATCGGTAAATTCGGTTGCTGCGGATGTGGCGTTCTCATTTCTTGATTAGCTAAATCAATGAAAGCGGAGAATGCTCTTTGTACCTCTCCTACCATTCTAAACGGATAACCAGATAACATTGTCGCTATCTCGTCGTCAGTTTTGTTCGGAAAGAGGTACTTCAGTGCTTCTATGCTATCAACGCCTAATTCTTGTAGGTTTCTTGTGAAGATAGATTGGTTTAATTTATCTTGAGGAGTATCTTCATAAACAGGTCCCATCCACCGCCATAAAACGGTTCTATCTCCATCAGGTGCAAGTCCTACAACACCATCGGGTATCTCTCCTGTTTCTAATGCTGAATCGACTGCTTGTTGTAATTTAACCTCATATTTCATCTTTCCTTTTTCATATTTTTCAACTTCCTTTTCGTCATTTAAATCAACAGGAATAATCGGATATTTAATTCCAGAAACAAAAGCTAGTGACTTTCTAAATATCTGTTCTTCTTGGAAAAGTATTAATTCAAAAACCTTACAAATACCATAGGTATATAACTGTAAACATTTCTTCTTAGCAGTAGCACTGACACGTCCATAAGCCGATTTAATCTCGGTTGCTGTAACATTTGTAATACTTAAGTCATCTATGCCTCCTAAAGCCAGTCTTAGCTCACTACGTAGCTGTTCTGCGTATCTAGCTTGGTCTGTACTAACTGCATTAGGTGTAATGAAACCAACACGGTCAGCTGGCTCTAAGTTTGCAATAACTCTTGGTACACGAAGACCTGAACCTGGCTTGCCTATATAACCTGGCTGCGTTCTACTTACTGGATCTTGTTTAAATGTAGAACTAGAAAGAGAAAACTCTGATTGAAATCCTGATTGACTTGAAATACTTGGTCTTTGTACTTCACTATCTGCACTGCTTTCAACAATATCTTGTTTAGGACGAGAAGAAAGTAATGTTGGATTACCAAAGAACGATAAGTTTGCTCTTATGTTCTTAACCATTTCATCATGAGCGATGATTTGATTAGCTAACCATTCAAATTCACCAGCGCCATCAGTACCAAAAGCATCAGGATTATTGAATACTTCAACACATGGAATAAACTCCATTGTGTTTTCTAAAACTTTCTTATTTTGAGAAGCAAAACTAACGCTTTCTTGATCAAAAGTTATTTCTTGTTCACTATGAAATTCTTCAATCTCCGTTGCAGTAATACGTAAACGCATATAACGCTTATCTGTATTTAAACCAGCTCCTTTAAATCCTTTTTTTGAACGAACTTTGTAAGGATAGATAATGATTACTTCTTCTAAATCACCTTCTGGTGTGTAATAGGTTCGATATGCATCTTTATCAAACCAATAAATACGATAAGTTTTCCTTGTAGGTCTTATATAAAATAAACCTTTTCCGTAAGCTAAAAATCTATCCCAAATTGAATCAAGTCTTGCATCTAATTTATTGAACTTAATTACTTGTTGAATAAAATCAAATCTTTGAGTTCCTAAATTATCTTGCTGTGGAAAAAACTCAACTCCTTGTCTTATCCCAAACATCTTCATTTGAGATAGATGGGCATTAACCAACATAGTGTCGGTAGTTCCAGTACCATCTCGATCTATAACCGCTTTTACAATAGAATCGAGTGCGGATTTACTATTACTATCGCTCATGAGTGTTTAGGAATTTAGTCTATTCTTCAATGTTGTAACCAGCATGAAGACGTCTCAAAGTGATAACGTCATCCTCTACTTCGACTTCAAATCTTTCATTAGGCTGGATAGCCATGTCATGACAGATCTCATCATTAAGAGGAATTACTGCAGAACCGTAAGCATCTTGCTCCAGTTCAATCTTGTAATAACTAGGTGACATTGGAAAGTGGTATAACTAGTTTAAATCGTCAATACTCTAACTCTAGTTTTCCTCTGGTCATTAATCCATTACAAAGCCAAACTAAAGCATCAACACAATCGTCATGAGAACTAACACCGAAATTTACAATCTCATCTGTTAACGCAGTAAACTTTCGATACTTATTAAAAATAATATTTCTCTGCTCAAATAAACCCATAATTCCCCTAAAACGTGCAACTTTGTCTCCTCGAAATCCTTTAACAGGATGCCAAAGAACGTTGTACAGTCCTTGATCTCCTAAACAAATTCGTTTGAAGTCGGCTTCTAAAGATGCCTGATATGCAACAGCTTCAGACCAGACATGAATAGAACTGCCTGTAGGGAAATAATTATCTCCATCTTTATGAATAACTCCCCATTCATCTAGCATTTCCATTAATGCTTCTAATTTTTCTAAATTACCCATTATTCTTAATCTTTTACAATCAATAACGTGAATCTTATTTCCAATCCTCCCACCCAAAACAAAAGCAGTAAAATCATTCTGCTCTCTTATACCAGCTGATAAGTCAACTCCAATACCCATAGCATCAAACTGAGTTGCTATAGCTCCTTTAACAACTAAGTCTGGAGAAAGGGATAACTCACTTGTCTGTATTATTTGATTCTGATACTGAAAACTAAAAGCAACTGGAGCTTGTCGTCTTCTATCTCGTAAATAATCTAAAGACCACATATCTGGCCAATACGAAATCTCTTCACCATCCTTATCAACAGTGATTGCAGACTGGACTATCTGAACCCAATCATTTGCTGGAGTAAAAGTACTGTTATGAATATCATCATGTCTAAAACGTGTACCTAGACAAATAGCTCTACCACCTTCAAACATAGTAGGAACTATGACAGAGTTCCAGTTATCTTGCATTGCTTGGCGAATATCTCTGTTTTTAATATCATCAGCACTTTTAATAGCGTCATCAATAATACAAAGATGTGAACGTTTAGATGTCACAGCACCTTTTAGTCCTGCACAACAAACAGTAAACTCTTCTTCACCAGTAGATTTAATTCCTGCAAACTTCCAATCAATACTCCAATACTCATTAGAGTTAATACCTTTAGCTATTTTTACTTTTGGGAAAATCTCACGATATGTTTTACTTTCTTCGATGATTCTTTTAATAGCTGCACTTTTAGGTCTAGCAACATCAACTGTATAAGAAATATATAACACCTTTAAAGGCATTTTTTTAAGAGCATGTATACCAACAGTCCAAGCTGTATATAAACCAAGGATTGTCGATTTAGCACTACCCCTTGGTGCCAAAATATCAATATTAGGTCCACCAATACCAACTAAACATTCACTATCCTTTCCAGTGCAAAGATAACGATGCCATTCTCTATGGTGAGCGGCAGGAGGTTTATCACCTACGACATCACAAAAATATGCAAAATCTTCTCGTGCTCTTTCTACATCAACAGTAGATGTTTTTTTAACAACTTGTTGTTTAGCGGCTGCTCTCGCAGTTCTTCGATAAACACTGTAGATACTTGTTCCTGCCATGCACGTAGCATAGCTTAAGAATCTTTAACTTTCTTCTTGTAATATTTTTGTCCAAACTCCCATTGATGCCTCTTGTAATGGACCTTCAATTGGATCATCACGGAAAATAGTTAACATCTCACGCAAGGCTCTGTCTGCACCAGCAAGAATTAAACCTTGTTTATCCATCAATATCTTTTCATCGCCTATTTGTTTTATAGAACCACGTAGTTCTTTTTGCAACATTGCAATACGTGCTGTACCCATATCTTGTTTAACCATACCCATGTCAATTGCTTGGCGTAACTTCGCAATATCTTCTTGCATATTATCTATTTCTTGTTCTAATAAAATATTAAAATTACGTTTTTTAAATTTCTTCTTCGACCATTCATCACACTCAACTATTGTTCCCTTGAAACCAAGGAAACGTGAGTATAAATAAATTTGAATTGGGGAAGCTGTTTGTTTGCAAAAAGCTAGAAATGATTCGCGGTCTTTGTCTGTTAAAGAGCTAACCCATTTGTTCATGCTTTGTAAGCCGTTTGTGCTTGGCCGTAATCTCTTGCTTCTTTATAGCGACGGAACATCTCTCTTTGCAAGTCTGTTTCTCGGACTTCCTGACCTTCTACACGTTTTGTTGCACGAGTTTGTGCTCCTGTCTCAGCTATACCTGCCCTTTGCTCTTGTCCTTCTACCCTACGAGTACCTCTTGTTTGTGCTCCAGTTTCTGCCATTCCTGCACGTTGTTCCTGACCAGCAACTCTTGCAGACGCTCTTTGTTGATAACCTGTTTCAGCCATACCAGCACGTTGCTCTTGTCCTGCAACTCTGGCTGACGCTCTTTGCTGTGCTCCAGTTTCTGCTACTTCAGCTCTTCTTTCCTGTCCTCCTACTCTTTGTCCTAAACGTTGTTGATAACCTGATTCTCCTAATGTCATTCTCTGCTGTCTTCCAGTTTCAGCAGTTCCAAGACGTTGTTGCAATCCTTGCTCTGCCATACTCATCCTTGTTTGTAAACCAGACTCTCCCATTCCTAATCTTTGTTCTTCACCTGCAACTCTGGCACTTAAACGTTGTTGCTCTCCACCAACCATTTGTCCTAATCTGCTTTGTGCTCCTGTACTCTGATCTCTTCTTATATCTTGATCAGTATAGAACTCTCGTTGAAGACGATCTAATTCAGCAGCAGTTTCTAAATTTAATTGAGTTTGAGTATTTTGTATATCCATTAATGCAATCTGAGTTTGCAAAGAAGGATCATTTATCTTAGTAACTTCTTGTGATGTATCGCCACCTCCTGTATCATCGTCACCTGTTAAATTACTGACAGCATTATTTTGAACACTGGTTAAGTAATCACTAGCAAATTTCGTACCTACCTGTTTTACGTCTTCAGACATAACTACTATCTATTTTGTATCTATTCTACTGAACGTGAATGGTTAAGTTACACGGATACCAGAATAACGCCCAAGTCCAGACTGGGCGGCAGTTGTAGCTTTATCTACCATGTTTGATATTCTATCTCCACCTACTTTGTTAGCTAAAGCAGAAAGATACATACGAGCCTGTATAGAACTAGGCATTCCTTCAGAAATTCTTCTAGCGTCTGTTAAAACTGGAAGCATTGCTCTAGCTAATTTTGGATTATTTTCTATTGCGTAAGCAAGTTGATCATTAAGAACTTGATTGTATCTTGCCCTTTCTCTATTAAAAACAAAATCTTTATACTGTTCTGATTCTGCAGCCTCTTCAAGACTAGGTAAAGATGTTCCTGAAGCGATATCTGCTCTTCTTTTTTCTTCTACTAATTTATTTTCCTTATCTTGATCCCACTCCTTACCATAACCAGAACCTGGACGTAATCCCTTTGTATGTTCTTCTCCACGAATATTACCTCTTTTATCAAAGTCTGTTATGTCTTGAAGTATAAGATCAGCAAAACCACCTAAAAATCTTCCAAAAGGGTCATTATCTTTAACATCTGCACCTACAAGAACTTGTCTTTTGTTTATACCACTTCCACGTTCCTCTAATTTAGCTCCTTCAGGAATGTCAGCTGGCTCCACTCTTACTGTGGTGTACACACTTGGATCAGTTAACTCAACTTCTTGACCAGTAGTAAAGTCAATGCCTTTTGTTACTGGGGCTTTTGCAAGCAAATCCCCTAAAGCATATTTTGCAAGTAATCCTTCTATTGATTCTTCCATGTTTTAGTAGTTATACTGTTGAGTTAAAGCTTGACCAGCTTGAGTAGCTCCTTGTAAGCCCATACCTAAACCTGCAGCTTGTGCAGCTTGTAGCATGGCAGCATTCGTAAGGATATTTTGTTTAATACCTGCAGAAGCCATGTTTCTTTCAAAGTCATCCTTCTTAGCTTGCTCACTAAACTTACGAACTGTAGGTAAGTAAGCATTTAAAGCATCAGCCATTGTTTGTGCATTCTTAAGTGTTGTAAGTCTTTGAGCACCTGCAGGACCACCTGGTGTAAGAACATCCATAGCAGAACCACCATAAGGAGGAATACCTCCAAATTGACCCATCCCTCCAGGAACAGCAGCACCTACAATAGGCTCACCTGATACAGCGTTATATCCAATTATTCCTGCAGCATTATTAAGACCTCCTCCACCTAGTCCAGTAACTTGGCCTGCAAGATTTCTTTCTCCTCTTCCCAATATTGCATTTGCACCTAAACCAATTCCAACTGGTAAAGCTGCCCTTGTTAATCCTGCAACTAAACCTAGATTTGGTCCCGCTACACCCATGCCTCTTGCTAAATCAGCTGCCCCTACTGCTGCAGGTCTTGCAAAACGTTGACCTAAACCACCTAACCCTAAAGTACTTAACGCTCCAAAACCTCCTCCAAGTACTGCACCAGGTATATCTCCTGATAATAAAGAAGGTAATCCACCAGCAGCAGCGCCTGTTAATCTTGCCGCCATTGCAGGGTTAGATGTTATTCCTTGTAGTAATGGTAATAATTTACCTGCTAAAGGTATTGCTGCTTGAACGGCCATAATTTTCTACACTAAATTCTTATATATTGCTTATTTTAAATCGACTACTACTTAGAAGATTCAGCCAATAACTCTTCTCTCGCCATGCGGATATAATTCATTAAAACATTTCCATCCAACATCAATACTCCATCAACTTCTTTTACTGCTTCAGGTATTACTTTTTGTACTTGTTGAGCAGAGAAACCAGCACGTAATGGTTGAGTCGGGTCTAACTCTTCGGTATATCTAAACTGGATTGGCTCCAGTTGTTTTAACTTCTCAAGAGCACTCACGAAGACCCTTCACAAAGAACGCCATTTGTGCTAACTCGTCATTAACCTCTGTGCTTTCCAATGGTGCAATGTCTACTTTTAATCGTTCATCACAGAAAAAATTACCAATGCCTTTAACAATTCCACCAACACCTTTAGCTATCCCACCAAAAGCATCCCCAGCAAATTTAGTAACGTCTTTAAATGCTGCTGGAGCACCACCAGGGTAGAACTGATTAACAGCTCCAAGTACTGGATTGATTGCATACAAAGCTTTATTCATAAGTTGTTGTCCTGCCATTCTCATACCCGCTCCAGCAATATCTTTAACACCCATACTTGGTAGCCCTTTCATACCATAGAAACTCTGCGCTGCCTGTGCTGCAGGTAACACCATTGAGCCAGGTCCACCTCCTCCGTATATTCCTACTGACGGAGAAACTTGTTGGTACCAACTACCAGATTTATCTGTAGGTAAACCAGATCCCTCCTTCATTGTATTTAAAAACTGACTTTTTTCATCGTTACTAGTAAAGTTTTTTAAAAAATCTATCCCTTTCTCAAAAGGATCTTCATAACTATCCCCTAACCCTTTTAAGACATCTGGATTAGCATAAATATCTGACCAATTAATACTTGATGTTTGATCTGGACTAAAAAAATCAACATTAAAACCTGCAGGTTCTTGGTATGCACCAAAGTCAAAATTCTGACCTGCTTTTATTGCGTCTCCAAAACTAAGTGCCATATTGAATACTCTTTTTATTAATTATAAATTCTATGCACGTAGACCAGTTCCAAAGATAGAACGACCAACAGATGCTAAATCTTGATCAATTCCTGGGATACTACCAGGGACTCCTCCGTAAGGTTGGTTAGACGGTGTAGTTGCGTCGGCACGTAATGCTTTTAATGCTTGAGCATGCTGTAATTTTATGTCATACTTCTGTCGTTCTGCATAAATAGAAGCGTTTATTGTATCTATATTTGGATTACCAGTACTACCTAGATAAGGGTTACCTTGAACAGGTAAAGTATTCATAGATTGTGTTTGTGAACCACCGAATAATTGACCAGCTAAATAACCAGTACCTATTGCAGCGGCAGCTGGAGCAGCTAAACCAGCAACAGTAGCAGTGGTTTCAGGATTACTATATAGAAGATCCGCAATAGGATTCTCTGAATGCTTCATAATGTTTGTTATATATCTCCCTGCTTCAGTACCATGGGGTCGTATATTAAGTCGCTCGGCTTTTGGAACTTTTCCATAACCTGCCTCAGATCCACCTTCTTTTTGATCAGTAACGGCATTATATACAGCATCCCTAACAGCTCCACCTAAACCAGCAGTCTGTCCTTCACCTACATTTGGACCTGTAGGACCAGGTGATCTTTGACCAAAAAAAGCTCCTGCTGCGTCACCAGCAAACTGCATTACTGGCTTAGCTACTGTCTCTGCAGCTAAGAGAGTAACCAGATCTTTCATGAAAGTATTTGACATTAAATTGCTACCCCTTGACTAGGGAATTTATTGGCTTCATTAGGATTTATTGTACTCGCCCCAGAGTTTGCAGGTTGTGATGCTAAGTGTGCAACACTCCATGTACCAACTTCATCTTCAATAGATATCAATCCTTTTCTTGCACCATCGTGATACATCGCTGCCCAGTAGTCAACAGCTTGATTATTAACAGGAAACTCAAAATTAGCAAAGGGATTAGAAGCAAAATTATCTAACTTTTGTTGTGATAAAGATGCCATAGATCCAAATGTAGTGCTATCTCTATAGAAATCATAAAAATCAGGACTATCCTTTTGTTTTGCTAACAAAGGATTTGGCTTTGTTAACTCATTTTTAAATGGATGTTCTTTATTAAAACCAGTAGTACCTTCATAAACGTCTTTACCTGCGGTTTTATCCTTAGGTCCTTTCTTTACTTTTTTTAAATCGGTAACAACAACCATCGTTAAACCTCCCACCACAACGGTGTTTCTTCATGTTCTCTAGGAACTAATCTATCATAGGCAGAGGCAGGAAGTGACTCATCACGTAAACCATCAATTCCCCCTATGGGAACTATTCCAATACCTTCGATCATGTCTCCTGGTAATTTAGGAGCTCTCGGATTGTATTCCATTAATTAACCAAAATTGATAGGTCCTTTGTAACCATCTTTACGAAGGTCGTCTTCAATCATCTTACGAGCAATGTCAACTCTTTCTTCAGGAGAAAGATGTGCTAAACCCTTTCCAAAACTTGTAGCTAAATCATTAACTGCTTGAGCTATAGTTTGCATCTCACCTTCAACAGGATCAGACCCTAATCCAGAAGTTTGCCTATTAATTCCAGCAGGAGTATTTTGTTCGTTTTGCTGATGAAGATCATCCGCTTGTGCGTTATCACTTAAATCACTTTCATTACCTATTTCAACACCACCAGATCCCCCTAATGCAGGAAAACCAGCAGCTAATCTAGCGGCTTCAGCCCACTTAGATGGCTGCATTTTGTTATCAGGAATAATAGATGAATTGATTATTTCTCTTGTTACAGTTTCACCAATATCGGAGGCTATATTTTTTACTGTATTAATACTTTGTGGCACACCCGTAACAATCTTTTTAACCCTAGTTCCTACATCTTTAGCTCCTTTTTCAGCGACAGTGCCTGCCATTATTCCTGCAGCACCTAACGCAGAATCAGAACTAGCTGCTTGATCTACTCTTTCTCCCCAAGGGATATTATGGTCGAAATCTTTAACCTCTTGTGAAAAAGCATCTAAAAACCCTTTTGGTTCATTAGCTGGTTGAATTACAGTTTCTGGTCCTTCAACTATTGCAGAAGATTGTGGTGATCCTGGAAGACCAAACCTCTCTTCGTGATAATCATCTCTTGCAACTGCATCTTCAAAAGCTTGATCTAAAGCTGCTTGACCTGACATGATGTAATCCAAGTCTGCACGTTCTTCTTCCTGTTCTCTAATCTTTTCAAACCTAGACCTTCTTCTAGAACGAGGACTTCCTACAGGTGTTTCTTGAATCGAGTTTAAATTTTCTGCAATCCGATTATAACCTTCTTTAAAATCAGGGTCTGACGCTGCATCCGATAAATTGCTATAAACCTCAGATAACTCACTCGTAGGCATAGAATCATTTATTACTCCGTCTGTTACTAACTGTGAAATAAATTCGTTAACAAAATCATTATTATCTACTGCACCAAAAGCTTCTTCTTTAAGAGATTCACGTACATCGGGAGGAATATTACCCATACCCATCATATTTTCTACTTGATCAAGAGCCTTATCTCCTGCTGCAGACATTTCTTGTTGTCTTTGTAATTTATTTAATATTTCATCCTGACCACCTTGTAATGAACCTACAGTACCTATTTGATTTCCATAATTTCTATCGTCTTCAGGTACTACTTGTGTACGTACATAAGGCTCTACCCAACCATCATCTTGTGGACTTCCAAAGTCATGTGCCGCAACTGAGTCATAAAGATTAGCTATTTTTGATGGATCTACCTCTCTAGTTGGTTCTTTATGTGGTGTTGGGTGACGGACAAATCCTTTTTGACCAACACGAGTAGGAATTTCCCCCACAGCGCTCGTTACACCCTCAGAAACGGGAGAAATATTATTTTCTGTACTTAAAATTTGACCAAGACCATGAGCTGTTCCCCCTACAGCCCCTAAAAGAGCTAATTTGCCTAAATCTCCTGCTACTTGTTGAATAACACTAGGTTCTTGTCTTGTTGGAGCCCCACGTCCGAAGTTACGGGTAAATTTAAACACTTCTGGGGTCATCGCCATCTGTTCTTGAGGCGATCTGGGCATTGGACGACCAGTTACACGGGAATATAACTCAAAATCAGCTGGAGAGACGGACACTGTATGAAAATCTATCTATATAGATCTAATTTTAAGTTGACTACTCCTATTTAGACGTTTCCCCTAAAAAAACCATTAAAAAGACGAATTTGGGGTAAAAAAAATTGTAGCTATCTGGCGCCACCCCCTACCAATACTACGCAAATACAAAAAAAAGAAACATATAGTGACAATCGAGTGACAAATGATACAAATATCGCTAGTTTTACAACTAAATGTAACGATTCCCCGGAAAACTTGACAAAATTTGGAGCAGATCGAGCGATAAATGTCAAATTACAACGTAATAAATTGAAACAACTTGTCCAGTTTTGTGTCCAAATATATCTTGACCTTGAAATCCATTGCTATCACTGGGTTTATAGCCTTGCGTAACTGTGTGTTAGGCAGTTATGCCGATTGTTACAACGATGTAACGCTGAATCTACGCCACATTTGTTAAGATTTGCAGCAAATTGTTACATTTTCCTGGTTTTTCCCTGTTTTCGCCTCGTTATATGGTATTAATTACGAGAAAAATCCGACCAAATCGCCAGAATACTAGTTGTATCAAGCGATTAAAAGGAAAGCGGCAGAGTCTGGGGAAAACTTGAGATAATAACTATAGATGTATGTGTTTTTTAAATTGTTTTATTTTATGTACTTGCTTGATGTAGTTAATAACATCGACTATATTTAATAGGTAATCAATCAGTTCTCTATCAAGAACAACTACAAATGCAATTATCAAACGATCTAAGACAATTTAAGCAAGCTTACAAGCTTAATTCGTCAAACGTCCTAACTCTTACAAATCCTAAGGTTTTAAAATCTGACAGTATCGCACCAACTGCAGTTTTACACCTTCTACCAACTAAAGCGGCATGTCCT
>VTLG01015428.1_pt1 | contig 11597 bp, 20 predicted proteins | sample 4694571 | NCBI WGS metagenome assembly VTLG01 (sample SAMN12604809, study PRJNA352737) | marine metagenome | biome: ENVO:00000447; feature: ENVO:00000209|ENVO:00000569|ENVO:01000036; material: ENVO:00002151; isolation source: viral sequences binned using virsorter ... | reverse complement strand
GGTGTAGGGGGGGTGGTGTTTGAAAAAAAACGGCATGGTATCTATCTATTGGGTATCTAGGTGCAAACCCAGTGCTGCCAACTGTTAGGACTGTGGTAAATGATGTAAGCGCTAGCGTAAATGTTAGCTATCGGGTCAAAGGGTGAAGCCCCTGGGTAGCCTGCTGATCGTGTGCGTGCTTCCCAGTATGGTGGGTTCAGGTGTTGCATTAGCCCACTAGCGCCGCTTTGTGCGTTGTAGGCGTTTGGGTCGCCGTTGCTTTCGCATTGCATTATTCTGAGGAAGCGTGGCACGTCGCTGACTGGTCCCCCGAAGTGTTGTATTGCCTGCGTTACCGTTGTGCGCCATTGTTCTACGCCTGGCCCGAAATCCCTATCTGCTACATGAATGTCATATAAGGGTAGGGTGTGACCGTTTTGCATGGCGTGTTGGCGGTGCGCACGATGTGTTTGTTGCCCGTAAATGTTATCTATGTCTATTTTCAGCCAGTATTGAAGGAAACCAACTATTCCGCTGTTTTCGTGCCATTCATACTCATGTTCATAGAGTGCGTAGTTTTCTACTGCTGCCCAGTCAATATAATTAGTTTGCGGTGTTATGAGCGTGCAGCATAGTAAGGCGGTAATCATCTAAAACAGATCATAAACGCATTGTGTACAGCGCCAACGAACGCCCTTCATACGCTCATAATAGGCTTTACTAGTTCTGTAGTTATCTCCGCATTTCATACACATAATGAACCAGTCACCGTTTTCTTGTTCACCGTTTCGTATCACGTCATTAGGGTCAGACATTGTTTTCTACTCTTTCTTCTGGGATCATGTTTTTAATAGTGTGCCTTATCTTTGTTAAAAGTTCGCCCTCTAATTCTTCGTTATATCTGTGCATTAAAAACGTTACTTTCACATTGTCGTTTCTTATTGACAATGATTCGAAACTGTCAAATATGCGGCCAATTACTTCAATATCATCCACATTTTGTATATGTACGTTTAATTCAGAACGTGTCATTTTTTAACATCCTCCTGGCTTCTTCGATGTGTTCTTTCGCTGTTTTAGATGGTTCTTCTTCTTTTGTTATTGTTATGTTGTCCACTGGTGAATACCCCCCCTGCTCATCTGTGGATACGGGGTTGTTCTCTGTGGAACTCACGGTTTTATCATTAACAGGTTTATGCACAACTGTGTATAAGTTACTGGTTTGGCCTTCACCCTCTGGTCGATACCTTTGCTTCACATGTAACGCCCCTACTTTCTGCAACTCATCCAAATGCCTGCGCACACTAGATACGCTCATGTTGGTTTTAGCTGCCAAAGTACGATGCGACGGCCACGCTGGGCGGTCCCTGCCTGCCATGTCCGCTAGGCAGCAATAAACGCGTACAGCGCCACTAGTAAGTTCTTTATGTTGTATTATCCACCTGGGTACCATCGCGAACGGTGGCAGGTCGCTTCTAAGGTCGTGCTGTGTCATGTTTCACCAAATCCCACGCGTAAGCGACCAATATCAGCGTTCCCGCTGCGTTCAATATCAGAAAATCGTTTATACGGTTAGAATTACCTAACTGGGTTAAACATATGATGTGGCTGGCTACCCACACCGCCAACATGTACCACCTATGCCACTTCACTATTTTCCCTTTCGTTCAGCACCCTGTCCAGAATGTAATGTTCGTCATCTTCGCACCATAACTGCAGGCCTTTACCTACTCGCATAGCGCAACGTTTCACCGCGTCTGAGATAGCGTTTTTCATGTTCGCCCCGTTATTGTCGGGTTTCGGCCTGTCGCAGTCTCCGGCTTCGGTTATTTCGACTGTTTCGCCGTCTATGGTAAAAGTCATAGTTAACAGTACGCCGGTTATTACCCCATCGTTATACAATATTTGGTCTACGCGCTGCCCAGTTGGTCCTAGTGTCGCTAGTAGCATTTGTTGTACTGCTGCGTGGCTGCAATACCTGGCCCCGTAACCAGTGGGGAGTGTTGATATCCATTTAGGCGGTATTTTTTTCGCCAATGCCTGTAATTGTGTAGCCATTATTTTGTAGCCTTTCTGTTGTTGTACATTAGTTGCTGATGTTGCGCCCATACGGGTTTACAAATAGGGCATAACGGTTCTTTCGCCCTCTGGTGGCGGCGTGCAGCGCCGATAGTACCGCACGGTTTAAGCTGACGTGGCATTCTGAACCCCCCAATACGTTATCTTCTGAACCTGCCCCGTGTTACCAGGTGTGGTTTCACGCTCAAGGATTAACCCCGTTATGTCATGCCTAGCGTATTCGGTCATGCCTGCTTCCCGTAATTCTAGTAGGCGTGTCGCTATTTGATTCGTTGAGATAGGGTCTCCTGCACCGTTTACGATTCGTTTACGCATGTCGTAGGCGGTTAAGCCATCTTTGTAGGCGTGTAATAGGCGTAGTATTTGGTGTTTTTGTGTTCCGCTGCGTACTTTTCTCGCTGCTTCGTAACTTGTTTCTGGGTGGTCGTTGCCGGTTTTGCCCCCTGTTTCACCCCATAACGTTGGCTGGTTCATACTAAAAGCCTTCCTGAAGCGTCTATAAATGCTTCTATTTGTGTTGCATCTACTGGCGTGGCGTTCGCTGCCATGCTTCTATGTGGCGTGAATGGTGGGCGTATCTTCTGCCCGATTCTTACCGGCACGCTACCGCATATCCCCCGTAAATCATTGGCTAAGGTTTCTCTTTGCCATGTGTCTGTTACCAGTATGTAAAAATGGCGGTTAGGGCTGTTTTCTCCACCGCTCATAATTTCAAAATATGGGTGTGCGCTTTCTTGTATCATTTCCCTGAATTGGGTTAAATACGGTAGCTGCGCTTCGTCTATATCTACTGGGATAACTTCAGGCAGCATGTCACAGCAGAAAGCACGCCCCGATTTCACCGCTTTATCAAAATCATCAAAACCGGCGCACTTGTTATCTGCGTTTAAATACATCGCTGCTTTATTTTTGTTCACAATTATGTCGTATATGGGATTCATTGTTCGCCCCCGTATTCTGTGCGGTACTGATCCTGCATGATTTGAATAGCATCATAAATAGGTTTCATAGCCCTATCGACACGGGTCATATCTTCCAAATAGTTGATTAATTCCTGCCGTATCCAATCAGATAACTGCGTATTAATAACGTTTAACAGGTGATCGTCAGCGTATTCGCCCAGGTCTAGTTTCATCATCGCTACTTCAGCAGGGTTAGCATCCAAAATAGATATTTCTATTACTTGTTCGTTTTCGTTCACGGTGCAAACCACTAGTTTGCGTGTGGGTTCATCCGATACGGGCAATAGCTTTAAATAAATTATTCCGCGTTTACTCATTAGTTTCAGCCTTAGCGGTTAGTTGCATTTCCTGTTCGGTGAAACCTAAGTTTTGTGCGTCGGAGTGTACGTCTATATAGTCCATGCCTGACGGTTCATATTTACCGCCGTAGTCTGGCACTGCTATATCTAGCGTCACTCTAATGATTTTGTAATCCATTTGTAGCCTTTCAGTTTTGCCGGATTGTTCCGGTCGTGAGTTGTCGGGGCGTGAACCCGGTGGCGGTCTTACCGCTCAACCCTTTAGCTATCTTTAGTAAGATTGCCCATTGTCTAAATCTAATGCTTCTGCTATTACACCAAGAATTGTGGCGCTTATATTGCTTATGTCTTCGTTGCTAATTTGTAGCAGTTCTTTTTTTTCATAAAAATTTACCATTAAGCGGCTGTAATCTTGCCACATTACTTTAATAGCTTGTTGTTTTTCTGTAAGGGTTTCTGTTTCCATTGTGTAGCCTTTCGTTGCCCCCCCGTTTCGGGGTTACCTGAACGCTACCACTTCTCAACACCATTGTCAACACCAAACTAAGAAAAATTTATTTATCGGTTTTGGTGGACCCTACAAAAGCCGCGTTAATTTCAGCCGCGTCTAGTTTGCCGTCATCTAAAAAAGCGCTAGCCAGGCGTTGCAACACGGTAGCTACTGAACTTAAACCGGCTAGTAGCGCTGCCGTTGCTGGGCTTATAGATGGATCAATAATTGAAGCACCGCCCACGACTGTAAGGGCGTTCACTATGAAAACGCAGACGACCCGTGCGAACGTGTTTAAAGCTATTTCGTATTTCATTGTTTTTCATCCTCGTAATAGTCAATGGCTACGCCTGCCATGTGCATGAATAAACTAGCGACGCTTATATAAATAGCCCACCTTAAAACCTGATCCGTGAGGGTTATCAAAACCAAACCCACGCCACCGATACCCATACCTAAATACAGTAATTCTTTCGCTAGTCTTTTAATCACGGCGTACCCTCCTACCTGGTGTTGTTGGTCCTGCGCTGGTGGTAGCCGTTGTTCTTATACTAGTAGAAACTCCAGCTACTACGGTGGTAACAGCTATTACGGTTTTTCTATCTTCTGTTGATATTCGGCTGCCTACTGCCACATAGTTGGCGTAGTCGTCTGAGTCAAAGTAATTAACGTTTTGCTCAAATGCTTCTTTAACTTCTACGGGTGCTTCGTTTACTACTTCAACTATTTGCTGTCGGGCTGCTGCCGGTAGATCCTCGTATTGTTGGTTTTCTGTGATGGCGGTTATTTCTTCTTCTGTTATTTCTTCTTCGTCTAGGATTTCTTCTAGTTCTTCTATGATTTCATCGTCTAAATCTTCTGCTATTAGTTCTTCTAAGATTTCTATTTCTTCGTCGTCTAGTTCTTCTAATTCTTCCTCTGTGAATAAGTCCTCTATCGTTTCGGCTGGTTCTTCTGGTTCTTCTGGTTCTTCTGGTTCTTCCATTTCTTCATCATCAATAACTGGTTCTTCTTCAATTTCTTCCACTTCTTCAAATTCGGGTTCTTCCACTTCTTCAAATTCTGGTTCCTCCGGTAAATCGTCAATGGTTGGTAGCTCGTCTAAATCTTCTATTTCTATTTCTTCTACGTCTGGGTCGTCAAAATCAAAACCCCAATCTATGCCCCCGTCAGTTATTGAGTCGTCTAGGATTTCCTCTATCGTTGGCGGTTCAGGTGTGGGAGTCGGAATCGGTGTGGGTTCAGGTGTGGGTTCTGGTGTGGGTTCAGGTGTGGGTTCTGGCGTAGGTTCGGGTGTAGGTTCAGGTGTAGGTTCAGGTGTAGGTTCAGGTGTTGGCGTTGGTTCCGGTGTTGGCGTTGGTTCCGGTGTTGGCGTTGGTTCCGGTTCTTCTTCTGGTTCCTGAACCGTCACACCCTCAACATCTAACGTATACACGCCGTAATAATTTTCGTAAGTGTTGGCGTTCAGACGGTAATCACCGGCCTGCAACGTGACCGACAAATACGAATCCCAGCAGAAATTATTTACCCCTTCGTTAAAAGGGGCGCTGTCGTCATCCTCAAACAAAACGTTATCTTGGTCATCAAAAATGTACAGGTAAGGGTCTGCGTAAATGCTTTCTGGTGCGTGCGTGGGACATGTCAAACTGGTGTGCGTCGTAAAAGTGACTGTGGTTTCTTCAACTATCGTAAAGGTTAAATCCACGCCGTTGCCGTCTGTTACATCAATGTTGCAAACTAGTAGCCCGTTTTCGTTTACATTACAGGTGGCGGTGTTGGCGTGTGCTGGTGTGATCCATGCCAGTAATAGTGTCGCTACTAGTCCGCATTTCGCTAACGTGTAGAACGGTTTAGATTTCTTCACCGCTGATAGTAGCCGATAATGAAGTGGTTTTGTCTCGTACTAGTGAGCATGTGTCGTTGCCGGTGAATCGTGCTGCAAAGTAGCCTTTTAGCATACTGAGTACTGCGGCGCCGCCTGCGCCCAGTATTAGTTTCCATTCGCTTACGCCCATGTCTACGATCTGGTCTACGCCTATCATGCCTGCCGTTGCCTGCACAAAAGTGCTTATAACTCTTTCTAATAAATCTTTGATATCAATTTGCATATAATTTACTCCATGTCTGTTTGCCGCATAACCCATCTACTACAAGGCCTTTGCTTTTCTGAAACTTTTTAAGTGCGCCTATGGTCTGCGGTCCTGCGATGCCGTCTACCGATAATTTAAAACCTTTTTTATTTAACTGTGTTTGCATCATTTTAACATGAGCGCCCCTACTGCCCTGCTTAACTAATCGCGTTGTTTTCGCTGGCTTTTTTGGCGCTGGCTTGCTTGTTGGTTGTACAACTTTAACGCCGCTACGAAAAGCTTGCACCCAATTAAATAGCACGTTGCCCGGACAACTAGTGCTGGCTAGTTCCCTGTGTCCTTTTACCCATAGTTTGTTGCTGTATCGTTTCTGTATGTCAGCTATTAACCATGTAAGACTTTTTTGTGTTTTTGCTGGTATGGCTTTATCGCCGTCGCCGGTGTAGCAGATACTTTCTGTTCGGCTGTTGTATGGTCGTGTCGCTGCTGAAATAACGCCTGCGCCCCTACCTTCGTAGATTACGCCCTGTTCGTCTATTAAAAAGTTGTAGGCTATGGCGTTCCACCCGTTGGCGTCCATGTGGTGGCGTTCAAATGCTTTAACTGCTGTGACGCCTTTAGGCCCGTTTTTAACGCCTGAATGATGCACGGCGATACCTACAACACGTTTTTTATTTAACGGCGTTAAGCGGCTTTTTGGTCCTCTGCTGCCCCATTCACTGCGTGTAAGTATTTTGCTCATGGCGAGCCAGTAAAATAAGTCGCTGTTACTTGTATTTTGTCACTTGTCCCCCAAGTAAATGGGCTGCCACTAGTGACGCTTGACCTTATGACCTGACTTCCAACTACCGCCTGATCGTAGATTACTAATTCGCTACTCGTCATATTTACTAATAAAGGATAATTGCTACCACCGTCTTCTATGGCTAGGCCTTCACCTGTTACTAGTTGGCTTGTTTCTCCAACTGCTACGGGAACGGTAAAACTAGGATTACTGCTCATGCTGCTGGTACTGCCGAAAGTGAAACTAACCGATACTACTACTAGGTTATTTACTTGTAGAAATGCTTTATAGTCATACGATCCATTACCAGTAGTTAAATTAGACCAAGACGGCGTGAAGTCTGTGATGTCGCCGATACTGTTTAATTGCGCGGCTGTGATTACGCTTCCACTAACAAAATCAAACGGTGATGCCATGAGCCTATCCTAACCTATTCGTGCCAAGTACGCCGATATTAGCATCATCTAACGTCAAACTCTGATTATCGTTAGCGGTAGCCAGTCTCAAAGTGATCGTGCTACTAGTAGGCGTCACATGAATTTGCCTGCCGGTAATGACACTCTGGTAGGTGCTAGCTGAACTAGCGCCGGTGGGTGTAAAAGTGACGCTAGCTACTGACCATAAACAAGTACTGACGCTCAAAAAATCGGCGTAGTTTTGTCGGCTGCTGCTATCCATTTGTTCATTTACTGCTTCTAACGTCAAGGTGGCGGTTTGAGCCGTGAATTGCACATCAGCGAAGCGTTTAATCCAAAAATTGCCTATCTTCGCTTTTTCCGTATCAGTAACGCCACCAAAAACGTAGCCGATAGTTTTACTGTACGTGACGCTTCTAATCCCTAACGTGTCCTGGCTGGTCGTGTCATTAACGAACGTGGCTGCTGAACCGCTAGCCGGTAAGTTTCCCTGAATTTGTGCCTGGTTCACGGTGTCTACGGTGTTGTATTGGGTTGAAACGTTGCGTACGGGGAATTTGTCCGCTGTTTTATCGCCGGTTAATTCAAATAAGCGGTAGTAATTGGTGCTTGAAACGGTTTCTTTCGTCAATAAACGATTCAAATACGCTGCGTTTAGGGTCCATTTGGCTGCGCTGCCGTCATACGTGGCCGTAGTTGGGAATAACACCGCCGGTCCGCTGGGCAATACTTGGTTGCTGATGTAGTCGCGTGCTGTTCCATCGTCGAACGTGTCTATGATCCCTGAATAACCTATTGGGTAGGTGGCGGTTTCGGCTGGGTCCACGTTATTCTGCTTAGTTACAGCGCACACGGTGGCGTTAGTCGCACCGAATTTAGGGAAAGGGACAGCGTCTACGCCTGATGGTACGCCGTTAATTAAATTTTGGGAGATTGCGTCTAGTGTGCCGTAACTGGCGCTGGTTTCATCTACGGCGGTTACTGCGTCCCTACCGGCGAACGTGAACGGGTCTGCTAGTGTTAGCATTAGCGTGGCGTTGCTGCCATCGTCTTTGAAATCCATGTCTATGACGACCATGTAGGCTACGTCAGCGGTGGTAGTTGTTGAACCGTCATTTATGTCACACGTGACGCGTATGATTTTATTAAACCAGGTGAAGTTTTGATAGGTTCCCCCACCTGACGGCGTGAATAGGTTCCCCGTGTTATCTAAACTTATGTAACCGCCGAACGTTGCCATACGGCCTATATCGGCGTTTTGGTGGATGCTGAACCCCAGCACGCTGCTAGTTAAATCAGTGGTAGTTGAAGCGTCTAAGAATTCGATTTGCCAAGTGTGGGTGCAGGTCATTTTCTTACTAGGTTGTTGGTGGCTAGTGGTATGCTGCCGTTTCTTCGCACGTATGCTTCGAGGGCTGCTACGATGTCGTTTCCGTCTGCGCCTGCTGGCATGTTCACGGTTATGTTCGTAGTACCCATGCTGCCCATTTGGTTCAATGGTATGACGGCTTCGGGGCCTGCTTCGCCTATAAGGCCAACCGTAGGGCCGGTGACTATGCCACCGTCGGCGAATTTCGGAAGGTCGGGCATTTCCCACCCTTTACCGCCCCATTTCGGAACCCATCCAGGTATTTTTACCTCAAATTTTCCTATACTGTTATTCCATAAATCCGCTAACGTGTTGTACACGCTTTTAAATGTTGATACGACAGCGTCTAAAGCTGTCCCTAACATGTCGCCCATTAAATTAATGGGTTTCATCATTGCGTCTAATATTTTGTTGCCAAATTTGCTTGCTTCATCTAACGCATAAGATCCCATATTAACGAAACCACGACCTATAGCACCGCCGATTTGCCCGATGATGCTACCCACACCTTCTAAAACGTCTTTGCCGAAAGATAGCAGCGCCGGTACTAAATGTTCAGCTAGTTTAAGCCCTGCTTCTGCGATTTTGGGGATGGCTTTTGTCGCTAACCATTCAACTATCGTTGCTACTATTGTGGGTAGTTTCACTAATAATTTTTTTGCTAGTGGCCCTACCCATTCAAGGAACGCTGCTGCTAGTTGCCCGATTTTGCCAGCTACTAAAGGCAATTTTTCTAGTATGAAATTCCCGATAGCCTGCACCCATTCTAGTAATTTGTTGAGCATTGGCCGTATTTTTGGGCGTATCCAATCTACGAACTTATTCGCTAGCTTTCCTAAAGCCTTAACTACTTTTCTAGCGATCGTCGCTATAGCTTTTCTTATTGTTGGCCATAATTTTTTAAGTGATTTTCCTAACGCTTCGATAGTCCCCTTAAAACCTTTCTGCCCGAAGATTTTGACTACGTTTTTTCCTACGTCAATCATGCGGTCAATGATTTTAACGCCTTTCATAACTAACGGTAAAAGTTTGCGCCCTATTTCAATCCCAACGTTTTTAAAACGGGCCTTTAGGATTCTCATCTGGTTAGCTAACCCACCAGATGTGCGCTCAAAATCGCCTAAAGCCCCCTGTTTCCCTAATTGTTCTAGGATTAAGGCTTGGCGTGCCATAATCTTGTTACCTTCGCTTATTTCCCCGTTCGCGTCAGCTAGTCCCATTTCTAACGCTTTCGCTTCTACCCCTGCTGCGTTAATTAACACGCCGATAGATTGCAACGGTTCATTACTACCGCGTAACCCTGCCTGAAGTTTCGTTAATGCTTCTTCAGGTTTCAAGTTATTGAAAGAAGCTACATCCGCTGCGACTGTTACCAGGTCATCTGAAAATGTGGCTAGGTCACCGCCGGTTAATCCTGCTGCTTTTCCGAATACGCCGAAACTGCTGGCTGCTTCTAAAAACTCTGCTTGTGATAGTCCTACGGCGCTGGCTGCGCCTTTGGCGTTGGCTTCTATGCCTTTCGCTGCATCACCGAATATTTGCTGTGCTTTTGAAAGTGATTCTTCAAAATCTACTGCTAGGCCTACGCTTTTAGCGCCTAAACCTGCGAACGCTACACCGGCAGCGACGCCTACTTGACCGACTTTTTTACTGAAATCAGCTAATGATTGTTTAGCGTTCCCCAGTGATTTACGTAGTTTTTTACTATCTCCGGCTACTACTACGTTAATGATGCTCGTTTTTTTAGCCATTTAAAGCCCTGCTTTTTTCTGTATTTTTTTAACACCGTTAAAATATGTTTCAAATACTTCGTTATGGCGTTCGTCTAAAGCATCGTAAAGGAACGGGTTGGGAAGTATGGGGCCGCCTTGCCATCCTTTATTAAAATCGGGGCGTGTAGCCCATCCGAAGTGAACGGGACCGGCGTACGGGACTCTTTTGAAACCAGCACGCACCCTACCGGCGGTTTTGGTTCCTGAAGCCCTTATCGTGTCCCTAAGTTTTCCGCTTTTCACTGGCGCTAGTTGGCTAGCCCGATCAGCAACTATTTTTGCAAGGTCTGTATGTAGTTCTTTCAGGTCGTCAAAGTTCCCATCTAAAACACTTATTTTACGCCTTAGTTCTTTCATGCCTTGCGTTTTTATGCTTAGCGGTTGTTTAACCATTTCGCCTGTTCGCTCTTTCCTGTTCCTTTACGATGTCATTCTGGGCCTTGATAAGCGCCTTAATCATATACGGTTCACACTCCAGCAAATCAGTGACGGGTTGCCCCGTGATAAGCGCTAGCCTAGCGATTGAATATGCGGTGTGTCGCTGTCCAAAAAATCGGTTTCACTCTCCAAAAGTGCTATATCTTCTATTTCGCTACTTACCCATTCGTCGAAGAGTTTAACTACTCGCCCACTTTCACGGGTAGCAGTCCAGGCAAGCCAGCAAATATGTTCTATGCTGGGATTGTCGCTGAATGCACCGGCTAGCGTGGTTTTAAATTCTCTTTCAAATGCTATTGCTGTCTTGAGGCTTATTGACACTGTGTACGCGTCGCTTGAATTAGCTGGCGTAATTTGTAGCCTTATGTCAGATCCGAGCATGCTATCAGCTCGTAGCTTTCGTAATCGCACCATTTATCGGCCATGATACGCTAACGGTGCTTAAATCTCCTACGCTGCCATCTACTGGGCTGTATTCGGCCACGAAACAAGACATCGTATACGACGGGTTCGTAGCTGAAACACTGGCCGCTACCGGTTTAACTACTACGGTAGTTGAAGTGTTCACTAAAGCGTAAAGCGTTGCTTCTACTTTAGCGCTAGCGTAATCCTGATTAAATGTAATATCCAGGGTTCCACTTTCAAGCCCACCTGTGTAGGTTCTTGCTGTGTCGCCCATCGCTGTTGTTTCTACTGCATCTGCTGACCTGTTAATAGCGACGCTTGTAACGTGCGCTGAAAGGTCCACCGAATTTACAACGATTGAGGCATTTGTTAAAACTATGTCTGCCATTTTCTATTTTTCCTTCTTAGTTGTAGGGTTTGTATCTTTTAAATGAACGCCTAATAAAGCGTCTATGTTTACGCCATGTAACTGCTTCGCTGTTACGGTGTCGCCTTTTTCGTGACCTGCGAAATT
>VTLG01003198.1_pt1 | contig 11597 bp, 12 predicted proteins | sample 4694571 | NCBI WGS metagenome assembly VTLG01 (sample SAMN12604809, study PRJNA352737) | marine metagenome | biome: ENVO:00000447; feature: ENVO:00000209|ENVO:00000569|ENVO:01000036; material: ENVO:00002151; isolation source: viral sequences binned using virsorter ... | reverse complement strand
CCGGGATATGTCCTCCCGCTATGTCGCGGATGAGGAGCCTTCTTCTAATGGCACGGCTGGAGTGCTCAGTATTGCCGAGCCGGACGAGCCGGATAATATCGGCCCTCCCGGACCTGGGGAATCGTCTATGTCCGAGGAAGAAAAGGCGCTTATTAACGCTAAGTTGCGAGAGATGGTTGAGTGAGTAAGCTGAAGTCGGGCCGGAAGAACGTTACCAAGCAGATGAAGCAGGCTATTCATCTTATTATTATGGATCGGTGGTCTGCTGGCGACGTATCACAGAAGATATGCTCTACGCTCCAGATTTCTAAGTCGCAGCTGGCTGGCTGGCGGCGGTCTTATGCTTTCCGCGATGAGTTCGAGAACCAGCTGCAGCTTTATCGGGCTAATTTTGAGGATATCCAGATGGCCGACCGCAAAGAGCGGGTCAAGGCTCTGGATGACCTGTATAATAAGATACCCGATAACAAGGTGAGCCTTAAGGTCAAGGTCTTAGCGGCGATTCGCGCCGAGGTGGGCGATAATAAGCAGGTGGAGCACGTCCATCGCCTGGAGCCGCAGGCGCAGGGGCCGAATATACCGCCTCGCGCCGATAATTATGAGGATTGGATAAAGCAGAACAAGCAGGCAGTAAATGCAGATGTCGAAGTTGTCGAAAGTCAGCCGGAGGCTGTTACCGGCTACCTGCCAGCCCACGACCCGGATGGAGATCATGGCGATGAGGTTGATAGCGAGGAAGCGAATCCTCTTACAGACCCCCTTGCTTTTCTCGGTAACGGGCAGGATAGCATTTAATGTCGGCAGCCGCCCCGCCATTTGCTGATGTCCTCGATGATAATCCTGAGATTATCCGGGAACCGCCCTGGACGCCCCAACCTGGGCCGCAGGAGCGGGCTATACGCGCTTCATTTATCGAGCAGCTGCTGTTTGGGGGGGCTCGCGGCGGCGGTAAGACGGACTTTCTTATTGGCGACTATGCCAGCGATGTCCTCGCCTATGGCCCCCACTGGCGCGGAATTATTTTCCGCCATACCTATGCAGAACTGGATGAGATTGTAGATCGCGGCAAGCAGATATTATTCAATTTATTCCCCAACACCGAGTTTAAGGTCGGCAAAAGCATCTTCGTTATGCCGAACGGGGCCACTCTGCGCCTGCGCCATCTGGCAGAAGACAAGGACGCCGAGCATTACCAGGGTCACTCCTACCCCTGGATCGGCTTCGATGAGTTGCCCAACTGGCCCTCCGATGCAGCCTACAGGAAGCTCAAGGCATGTTTGCGCTCCGGCCATTATATACCGAATAAGAGAATCCGGGCCACCGGGAATCCGGGCGGGGTAGGCCACCAGTGGGTGCGTTCCTACTTCAAGATTCCCGGCATAGACGACCCGGATGGAGAGCTTATTAAGGATGTTGACGGGGCTCGCCTCTTTATCCGCAGCCTTGTTACTGATAACAAGATCCTCCTCAAGAATGACCCTGATTACGTTGATCGCCTGAAGGGCGTCGGCGACGAGCAGCTTGTATCGGCCTGGCTCAAGGGCGACTGGGATGCTTTTGTCGGTCAGTATTTTTCAAACTGGGAAAATATTGATGTGGAAGTAGAGTCCTTCGAGGTGCCGGACTCATGGCCCCTGTATGGGGCCCTTGACTATGGCGAGTCAAATCCAACGTCATTCGGGCTTTATACGACAGATTTTGACGGGGTTCACTACCGTATTGCGGAATATTACAAGGGCAACGCCTCAGCCTCTCAACATGCCTATGATATATCTTCGCTCATGGCCACCTGCCCCTTTATCTCGTCGGGACGCAAGCCATCGCAGATCTTTTCAGACCCGTCTATGTGGGTTAAGCGCCGACTTTCTGAGTCAGTTCAGCATTCCCCTGCTGACGTATTTGCCGACCAGGGCCTCTACCTTACCAGGGCCAATAACGACCGTGTTACCGGGTGGCGAGTTATCAATGACTTGCTGGTTAAAAAGAAGTTCAAGATGTTTAAGGGTTGGAATGACAACTTGGCGAGGACCGCTCCGGCCGCTCCCCGCTGTAACAGAAACCCGGAAGATATAGATACCCACTGCGAAGACCATGCGCTGGACGAGTTACGCTATTTCGCTATTAATGCTTATACTCCAGCACATCCGCCTTCGAGCCGCGACAGAGACCCGTTCCTCGGCGGGAATATACTCAATGTGATGACAACAAGGCGTCGCACGAAAAGGAGTAACCCATTCCATGCCCGCTGAGAGCAGTCAAGATCAAGAGCGCGAGAAGCGCAAGATTGCAAAGGCCCGGCATCATACAATGTCGGCAGAGGATATAAGCTACTGGGATAAGACTATAGATAACGCCGAGCGCATACGCGCTGACGACCACGCCCTGTGGCGGCGGCTTCTGGACGCCTATCGGCTGGAGATCGAAACGGATATGGAAAATCCGCGTAAGATCTCCCGTTTCTATCCGCTGACGCGCCAGCTTATTGCCTCTGTAGCATTTAATAACCCGCATGTCCTGATGCGGGTGGAAGACAACAACCTCCAATTTGCCACCGAAAAGCTGCAGCGCTTTGCTAACGATCTTATCGTTACCATCGACGCCAAGCGCCATGTCCAGCAGCAGATATTTGACGCTCTTTACTGCTGTATCGGCTGGCTGAAGTGCGGGGTTAACCCGCCTGGCGATGAAGATCTGGTGCCGCCCTACGTTGCCAACGACGGAATGCAGAATGGCCTCTTTTACGTTACTCGCGTATCGCCATTTAATGTTCTGGTAGATCCCCTGACGCCGCCCCACGACATCTCGCAGGCCGCCTTCATTATAGAGAAGATGATCGTGCCTACGGAGTTCGTGAAAAAGGACATACGCTTCATTAATACTGACGGCCTCTCGCCGCTGCAGGAGAGCACTGAGGTCGATCAGATGGTTGGCGAAGAGCTTGAGGGTGATACTGGGGGTGATTCTGACGAGGGGAATGGCAAGGGGCTATTCGAGGACGCCAAGCGCCTGCGCGGGATGACCATCCTCTACCAGATACACGACCGGCTTAATAAGCGCCAGATAACCTTTGCTCGTGGTAACAAGAATAAGAAGCCGATCCAGAATATAGACGCGCCCTTCCTTGCTGGCAGCGTAGAAACGCGACCTGACCCGGCAGACCCGGAGCGCCAGCTTGTTGTTCCCAACAGCTTTAAGCCTACGGGCGGTTACCTCGTTCGTAACGGCACTCCCTTTATCAGTCTTAAATTTGATCCGACGGCAGACCATATTTACGGCCTGCCTATGATGGCCTATGCCGAAGACACTCAAAAGGGCGTCGTCGAGTCAGTAACAAGGCGAGCCAACCTGCTCAAGCGGCTTACCATGCTTATCATGGGCAACCGCAGCGAGAAGGAGGAGAACGAAGAGGTCGCCGACCGCCTGGAGCGGGGAGAGGAGGGCGGCGTTGTCTGGGTAAATGATGTTAATAACGCCTTCCGGGGCATGGATTTTGGCAGCATACCACCCGATCAGCTGGGGATAGAGTCCGACTACCGCAATTATGAAGATCAGATACTCCAGACCTCGCAGCTTATTAACTCTGGCCAAAAGACGCTTACGGCGACCCAGTCGGCGCTATCTGCGTCATTCGGTCAGCTTAACAGGGAGTGGCTGCAGCAGCCGGTGGTGGATGTTTACCGCGATATTGTTCATAATGGCATCCGCGTATCTGGGGATCTGCGCTATACGCCGAGAAATTTCATTGTAAATGTCTCGGAGACAGACCAAGACCCGGTATATGAAACCGTTACCGCCGACTTGCTGCAGGCGCGGTTTAAGGTCCATATTGAAGCCGCTTCGCTCCGGCCGATGTTTGAGGAGATGGAGCGGGAGGACGGGCTGGCCCTATTTCAATATTTAATACAGATGCCAGAAATACCGCGCATGGAGTCTATTAAGCACCTACTGCGGACCTTCAGGGTGCCTAACATGGAGCGCTTCCTCCAGAAGAGCGATGATCCTGAGATTCGCGCTGCCCAGCTGGAAAACCAGTGGATGGCGATGCGCGGGGCAGACCCTGGAGTGCTTCCAGACCAGAACCATGAAGTGCACATGAAGACCCATCAGGAGATAGGCCAGGATTCGGTTATTATGCAGCTGGTGGGTCAGAATGCTGCCCTGATAGCGCCATTGCAGCAGGCGCTGCAGACGCATATGCAGCAGCACCAGCAGATATTACAGGCCAAGGCGCAGGGCCAGGGTATGCCTCAGTCGCAAAACATCAACGGCCTGGGCCGGAGCGGGTCAACAAGCGCGTCGGGGGCAGTAAATGATATTGTTGGCCGCACCGTCGGGGCTGTCCGGGCTGGGGCCCAGAATGTATCTCAGGATGCGGCCGTTATTGACCGTAACCAGAATTAACGCCGCCAGGAGGCCGATATGGGCGATATAACTAAGCACTTCAGCCGCTGGGAGCTATCCTGTAACTGCGGCGAGTGTGACGACGACTGTGAGATGGACCCGGCAATGCTGGAAATGCTGGAGCAGGCGCGAGTGGAGTCGGATACGAGCTATACGGTAACATCCGGTTACCGCTGCCCTAAGCATCAGGAGTCCATCAGGAGGCCCACTTCAAGCCACCCGAAGGGCCTGGCGGTAGACATCTATACGCCTAATAGCCGCAAGCGGTTTCTTGTATTGTCTGGCCTGATGGCTGCCGGCTGTCGGCGCATGGGCATTGGCAAGGAGTTTATTCACGCCGACTGCGATCCGGATAAGGCACCGGGCGTTATATGGGGGTATTATGACTGAAGTATCCAGACCTTATGGTAAAATGCGGGTTGTCGGGGCCAGTCATCCTGAGTTCGTCGATTTTAAGTGTGACAGTTGCGGGCTGGTAACAGAAGATGTTTATTTCAAGTCAAAAGGCGAAGTTACTGAGACGGTAGAGTGCTCTGGTTGCGGAAATCAGGCACATAAGGTTATACTTAGGACTAATTTTATACATCCATCTCTTTCTACGATGTATGGCCGCAAGGAGCCGGCCCTTGGTAACGAGGTTATCGAGGACTACGGACATAAGAGGCGGCTGATGAAAGAGTATAATATTGTCGAGTCGAATGACCCGACGGGCGGTAACAGGAAATACTCAGAAGAAATGAAGCATGAGGCATACTTAAACGAAAAACAAAGAGAGAGCTTACCCAAGAGCACTTGGGTAGATGACCCTAACAAGGATTAGTAATGGCAGAAACAGATGTGGACCCCGCTGTAGAGACTGACGCTTCTGAAACGGCCCCGGCCGATGATGGATTTTCATTTGGCACCGACATGGCCGGTCCAGATGAATCCGAATCCGCCGTCCCCGCCGAAGAGGGAGCGACCAGCACTGCGCCGGACCCCTCCAATTTTGACCCTGCCTCGATTGAGGATTGGCGACGAGTCGATCCTAATGAAGTGCCCGAGCAGTATCGACACCTTGCAAAGATGGCCTCGCAGCTGGAGGCCGGTCACCGCAAGCGCGACGAGGATTTGCGGGAGCAGCAGAAGAGAACTGAGCAGCGAGAGAACCAGTTGCTCGGTATCCTCAGCAAGCAGGCAGAGGGGAATAAACCACCTGCAGAAGATCCATATGCAGGGCTGACGGAAGCACAGCGCGGAGCCGTAGATGCAGTCCGCGAGGTGCTTAATATTGAAGTCGGTAACAGGTTAGAGCAGGCAGAGCAGCGCAACTCGCAACTGGAGCAGGCTATCCTCAAGATAGCCCAGAACCAGATGAGTCAGCGGGCTGCTGGCATCAATAACGAAGCGGTGGCATTGCGCCAGGAGTTTGGCGACGATATCGACCGCTTTAGCGATGCTATTAGGCAGGATATCGCAACGGTGAATCCCCTAACAGGGAAAAACTATACGATTCGAGACTCCTACCTGATGCGCTCTAACAAAATAGCCGACGAAACAATAAAAGCCCGCCAGCAAGACCTTGAAGCCAGGCAGAACGCATCTGCTGATACCAACCTTAGTGGCGCAGTTGATACGAGCGAGGAAACCCCAATTTCCGACAACGAGCTACTGTCCCTTGTCGGCAAGTTGCCCGGCCTTCGCCTACCAGGGTAGTAGCCTTTATATGAATAGAGGATTACAATGGCTGCTGCCAGTACCACAGAGACTTGGGATGCTGCTTGGACGTTGACGGCGAGAGCCAAGCGCAAGCGGCTCACCGACAACATCTCTGACAGTTACCCGACCATCGCCCGGTTCCGCAAGAGCGGTATGCTCGAAACGGAGTCCGGCGGTAAGGAGATCCAAGAGGATCTCATGTATGCGTTGAATAGCTCCGAGTGGTTCGACGGATACGATACCCTCAACACTGACGCCGTGGACGGTATCACGGCGGCGTTTTACCTCTTCCGCTACAACTCCACCCCGGTCACGATTTCTATGACCGAGGAGCAGGAGAACAAGGCGTCCGACAAGGCCGTCAAGCTCATCACTGCCAAGATGAACCAGAGCATGACCACCGCTCTGGATACCATCAACTCTTCGGTCCATTCTTCGACCGCCGGCAAGGCGATGATTGGCCTGCAGGACATCTGTGCAACTTCCGATGGCACCACGCTGGGTGGCATTAACTCTTCCACGGAGACCTGGTGGGAGAATAAGAAGCAGAATTATTCTACTGGCTCCAGCACCAACTCCTTTAACCTTGCCGCTAACGGCGTATACTACGGCATCGAGGAGATGGGCCTGCTGTGGAATAAGGTATCTGAGGGTAATGACACCCCGGATATCATTCTTACCAGCTTCGAGGTCGGCGGTTCTTTTGAGTCGATTTTCGAGAGCACTGGATACTACCGCTTCACCACTGGGAAGCCGGGTGTAGATGGCCGTAATGCCACCTTCCGTGGCGTTGAGGTTATCATGGACCGCGATACGGCCTATTCCGCTGGGGCGGGCCGCATGTACTTCCTGCAGTCCAAGTATCTGAAGCTCAAGATGCAGTCGGGGCTCAACTTCTCGAAGACCCCGTTCCGCGAGCCGCACAACCAGATGGCAAAGGTTGCCTTTGTCCTCGTCGGTGTGCAGCTTACTACCAATAACCGTCGTCGGCAGGGCATCCTGCACACGATTACCATCTAATATTCCGGGCCGCAAGCCAATGCGGCCTTTAACTCTGCCCATAGAGGTAGGAAGGACAATAAGTCATGGCAAATTGGGCCTTTGGTGCTGGATCTACAGGCGGCTCTTCAAATAATGGTAGAGTCTCCTTTGGTGGTGGCATTAACGGTGTGAGCCAGGGAATCTATGAGGAGTCTTCAACGCAAAAAGCTCCCTTGGGTTCGTCGCTGGAGTTTGATGACGGAAGAAAGTTCCGCTATACGAAAGGTGGGGCAGCCATTGCGATAGCAGCGGTTGTTGCCAATGATACCAGCGTGGGGCTTTTCGCTGAAGCTGATAACTTTACGACTGTAGCAACTGCAGGAGATCGCGAGTTCACGATGACCGGCGGCGGTAGTGAGTTTAATACCACTGCCGAGTTTTATGCGGGTTCCTACATTTTATTTACTGGGGGAACCGGCGAGGGGCAGTATTACCGTATCAAGGACCATACTACCGCGAGTTCAGACAAGATTACTTTTTCCTTGTATGACAAGCTCGTTACGGCCCCAGATGGGACTACGGACATAATTATTACTGGCGGTCCGTACCAGCAAGTGCTAACGGCAGATGGGACAAGCCCCAGCACAGCTACTGACTCACATGCTGTCGGCGTTGCGCCAATAGCAGTTTCGAGCGGTTATTACTTCTGGGCTCAGACTAAGGGGATATGTTCCGTAAAGGCGGATTTAGGCACCACCTCCCAGCCTCATTACGGTATGGAGTTGATAGTAAGTTCCACGCATGATGGTTTTGTTGAAGCCAAGCTGGATGCCCATGATGGCTACCAAGTAGTTGGTCACTTTACGTCACCGATTGGCGACGACAACCAATATATTCCGATGCTTGCCAGTCTGGAGTAGAAATATAGAGAGGGGGGGGGAGGCCCCTCCCTCTCTATATGATTGTTTATTTTAACCAGAAACGGGGATTTTTATGGCGGAACAAGATACGGTTATTGATCCTGGGGCTCCATTAGAGCCGAAAAAGTCTGGCAAGGGAAAAAAGAGCGCTCCGGGAGTTGAGATGGACTCTGCCGAGGTGCTGCTACAGGTGCTTGAGAAGGCTACCCCAGAGCAAAGAGATCGGGTATCTAAGTATCTGGGCAAAAGCGATGACTCCCTTTCTAAGAGTCGCCGCCGCCGTAGGCAGCAGCAGTCTAATGCTCAGATCCGTCAGTCCGTTATGTCTAATGGCGACGTGTCGCATCCAGATCCAAATTATCTGCCCGATCCCCCGGAAAAGGTGTCCATGAAGGGACAGGCGGCTATTGATGCGTGGCACGAAGCCTGGCTTAATAACAAGTCTATGTCAGACCGGGATGTGGCAGGTCTGGATCAGAGGGCCGAAGAAGCTCAGACTTTCCAAGCAGAAATGGAGCGGCGGATAGATGCCGGCGAATTCCAGGCGACGGGAATCTGATCAGGTAGTTTATGGCCAGATCGGCGGGTCAGTGGCCAATACGCCTGTGGGTCTGCACAACCATGTGCAGACAGAAACGATGCAGGCAGCCAATTGGGTGCAGTTGAAAGGAATCACCACAACCCAGCGCAATGCCCTGACCGCAGCAAATGGCATGGTCGTTTATAATTCGACCGACAATAAATTTCAGGGCTATGAGAATGGGTCGTGGGCTAACCTTATCTGAGGTAGACTATGACCTTGCAGGAGGTTCTGGAGGTATCGCTTCGTAGGGTTGGATTAACCGAGACCGCTACGGACTTTAAGGACCAAGCTCGACTTTACGCAAATATTGTAGCCAAAGACATTATCGGCGAGTCAAATTGGTGGTGGGCTCGCCGGACAGGAACATTCCGAACGACCAGGCGGCTTACGGTCCAGCCTGTTGCTCCGAGTGCATATTCGGCCGGGGAAACAGTAACAACGAGTGGCGGCTACTCTGCTACGGTCGAAAGCTGGGACAGCACAAATAATTACCTCTACGTCTACTCTGAAAATGCCGTAACGCCTTCAGGCACCCTGACGGGCGGCACTTCAGGGATGACAAGCACCTATTCCAGTCGCGAGCTTACCCGGACATACCTTCTCAGTAGTGACGTGGACAAGGTTCACTACTTTGTAAATGAGACAGATGGGACTCCCCTGTCCATTATCGGGTCGGAATCCTATGTGGAGTCTGATCCAGAGAGGGATGATACTGGAGATGCTGGGGCGGTGGTGGTGGAGGGCCTCGATTCAGAGACGAATACTGGGCAGATTGTAGTTTCTCTGTTACCGCGCCACTCTACAACCAATGAAACTATCCGATATGGGTATTATCTGTTTGTTTCTGACTGGACTTCTTCTGATGACAGCACGGATCTTAAGCGCTGGATTCACCCTCGCGTTCAGGCCGCCCTCGTCTTTGGAATCTCACGCTTATACAGGCAGGAAAAGGGCGATGACGAAGGATCTCTCGTCGAACAGAGAGAGTATACTAACGTCATCAATAACGCGAAAAAGCAGAATCACGAAATACAGGGTAACAGAACCTACCGCAAGCAAGGGGGGATAGGTCGCCAGTCCCGCAGCGGTAGGAACTTCAATTTCCGCGTTACGGCAGGGAGCCTGACTTAATGGCGGAAATGCAGGCCGTTGACTATGGCCCCTTTGACGGGGGAGTTGTCTATTCCCGCGCCGTCGAGGATCTGGAGTTTAATGAGCTATCGTCAATGGAGAATGTCCGCCTTGGGCTTGGTGGATTTGTTGAAAAACGCCGGGGATTTTCAAAGTATCAGTCACTGAGCGCCCTGGGATCTACTCCAACGATAACTGCCTGTGGGGAGTTCAGTGAGCCGGGCGAGGCAGACATAGATTTCATTGTTGCCGGGACGGCATTCTACGAGTATTCCTCTTCAGCTTGGACCGCTCGAACTGGCAGCGTGGCGATAACGGCTGGTGACGACAACGTATTTGAGTGGGTTCGGGCTCACAGTAAGCTGATTCTTACCAACGGCGTTAATAAGGTCAAAAAGTGGGAGGGGGCAGGAGAGAATCTGGCGGATATAACCATGCCAGGGGACGCCTTGCGGGCCAACCATTGTGCCTACTGGGATAACCGTCTTTGGCTTGGTAACACTGAAGATAACGACGATAGGATGTGGTATTCGGCCAACGACAATGTGGACTCCTGGGAAGGGACGAGTTTCTACAACTTCGGTGCGCCAATAACGGGTATCGAGCCCTTTCAGAATAGCCTGTCCGTCCACACTGAAGAAGGTATCTGGACGCTATCTCCTACGGGGAATGCGGAACATCCATATTCTCTTCAGCAGCGCGTGGGAACCCGGATGGGTGGAACTTTATCGGGTAGGGCAATTATATCCCTGCCCGATAACCGCCAGCTGTTCATAATGAGGAATGGAATATACCAGTGGACTGGCGGGGATGAGATCGAAAAGATGTCTGGCCCGCTGGATATTGGGTATTGGCCCAATATAAATCTATCCCGCCTGAAATACAGCTTTGCCTTATACTTTGCCCAAGAAAATGAAGTATGGTTTTTCCTTCCATATGGAAGTGGGCAGACGCTGATGAACCACATCATGATTTATAATATGGAAATGGAGGTGTGGTTCGGCCCGTATACGGGCTTCGAGCGTACTGCCGCAGCCGTCATTGATGACCTCCCCCATGCCGGGGGCGATGGTGGCATTCTTTATAACCACTGGACTGCAGATAGTTACAGCGACGACTCTGCTGCTATTAAGTCATATTTTACCACCTGCGCTGCTCCTCCTGATAATGAGCCGACAACTCGTAACCGGTGGTATTATGCCAGGACTTATTTCGATAGCACTGGAGATTATGACGTTTCGATCTTCCAAGAGTCATCAGGGGTTTCCGGCACGCTGGAATCGATCAATGTCCAGGGTGGCGGTAACAGTGTCCTGGGCAGCTTCAGCCTGGATTCGGATACACTGAGCACAGTAAGGATGCTGTCTATTGACTCAGACCTATCTGGTTACGACCCGCACACATCACTGATGTATAGCAATAACGTTGCAGATGCTTTTTTCCGCGTAAGGCATGTTCACTTGCATTATAAGGCACTCGGAAAGCGCAGAAAGCGTAAGGCAGGTATAGAATGAGTTTTGGTAACGGATGGCGGCCTGGGATGGGAACCGGCGCGGGGGGCGGGGCGACCTCCACTTCTTCTAATAATGCTGTTAATACGGGGAATCCCTGGATGCTTCAGGGGTCAAAGCCAGGAGAGGTTGATCCACCTGGCGCTGGGACTAATGATTGGTGGGCTAACGTTGCGCCGGGGCTTGGGGATCTTGAAGCACGGGTAAAGAGCATAGAGTCGAGCTTTGCCCCAGGGGGAAAAATTGGCGGGTTTACGGCTCCCACTGCATGGAACCCATTCGCCACAAGCGTTGGCGAAGTTAATCCTATGATTGGTGACATAGGTAAATTTAAAGCTCCAGATTTAACAAATTTACTGAGGCAGGCGAAGA
>VTLG01000380.1_pt1 | contig 11597 bp, 7 predicted proteins | sample 4694571 | NCBI WGS metagenome assembly VTLG01 (sample SAMN12604809, study PRJNA352737) | marine metagenome | biome: ENVO:00000447; feature: ENVO:00000209|ENVO:00000569|ENVO:01000036; material: ENVO:00002151; isolation source: viral sequences binned using virsorter ... | reverse complement strand
ACAGAAAGCTACAGATCATTTAAGATTAGTCTTTAGAAAAGCTTCTACTAACCCTAAAGAAGTTAACTATATAATGCGTGATGATATTGCTCTTCAAGAAGCTAGAGGTTTAGAAGGTTTAAGATCTTGGGCATTAGCAGCTTCTAAAAACGGTGAAGACGGTGGTTTAATGATGCTTAGCGTTTATGATGATCTTGATGCTTTAGCTAGAGACCCTGTTCTCAGGTTTGGTGGTAATGCTATGTCAGCACTTGACGGATTCTCTAAATCAGTAGTTGCTAGTACAGAAGCTAAGTATCGTGCATTTAATAAATTAGCTCAATCAGGTGAAGAGATAACTGAAGCAAGTTTTAAAAAAGCAGCTGATGAAATCTATGATACATTTGTAGATGCTAATGGTATGATTAAAGAAGATGCTGTAGACTTTGCAACAAGTGAAATAGCACTTAATGCTAACTCACCTATTACAGAAGGGATGAATGAATTCATTAAACGATTCCCTGCTGCTAGATCTTTTATATGGTTCCCTAAGACTACTGCTAATGTTATAGATACATTTGGTAAGTGGAGTCCTGCAGGTATTCTGTCTGCTGACTATCAGAAGATGTGGGGTCCAATAGGGATGAAGAAAGTTTCAGATTTTTCTATGGAGGAGATAGCTGAAATATTAACAAGTAAAGGTAAATTGGTTGATGAATTTGCATTAGACACTTTTGAAACTATTAGATATGAAGTTAAAGGTAAAGCTGCTATAGGAAGTCTAGCTATAACTATGGCTGGAATGGCTATGGTTAATGATAGATGTACAGGTACAGGACATTATAATAAAGCAGTACAGAAACAACGTATTAGAAGTGGTTGGAAACCTAAGTCATGTAAAGCTCCAGGTACTAATAAGCAAGTTAGCTATGAATGGATGGGTCCAATAGGAGACTGGTTAGCATTAACTACTGATATTGTAGATAATTTTGATAGCTTAACATCTGCTATGCAAGAGGATTTATTTAATAAACTAACATTTGTATTAGGCTCAGCTGTAACAAATAGATCCATCCTATCTCAATTAGAACCTATGTTTGACGTCTTACAAGGTAATGGTGCTGCAGCTTCTAGATGGGTAACTTCATTTGGTAACAATTTTGCACCTTTAGGTAGTTTAAGAAATGAGTTAGGTAGAGTCATGTATCCTCAGTTACGTCAAATACGTTCTGAACTTGATGATCACTTAAGGAATAGAAATGCTTGGCTAGATGCTTTTGATCCTGAACGGTCATTACCTTCAGTAGTAGATCCTATTGATGGTAAAGAAGTAGGTAAAGAGGATAACTGGTTCTTAAGAGTTTGGAATAGAGGACCGATCAAAATTACTTCTAATCCTTCTAAAGAAAGACAATTCTTAATTGATATAGAATATAATAGTTCACCTAATATGAGAGTTAGTCAAAGAGGTGTTGTTTTAGAGAATCATGAGATCACTGCTATTAATTCTAAGATGGGTGAAATGGGTCTTTATAAACACAAACTCACTGAAATTATGAGAGATGCAAATAGATTGACATATAATGCACCTGATGGTACAGTATATAAAGGTTTTAAAAACATCATACAAGCTCAGCGTAGAGGATTAATTAGTTCTGAAATATTAGATATAGGTAAGTATCGGGATATTTTCCGTAGAATTAATCAAGCTTATGCTTCATCTAAACGTGTTGCAGAAGATAACTTACATCCTTCAATAAGAGCTGGTATCAGACAACGTGAGTATGCTAAAATAAATGCTGATTATGCTCAAAGATCTGGTAATTTAGATCAAGTATATGAAGAAGCTGGACTACAGAAAACACTAAACATAGCTAAATGACTTATTCAACGGAGGTTACTCATACTCAAACAACAACAGGTAACAGAGACTTTTCTGTTACCTTCCCTTTTATGAGTACTGCTGATTTAAGGGTTCAACTAGGAGGTGTTACAAAATCTCTTAATACACATTATACTATTGTCGAGTCAGGAGGAACCACCGTTGTTAATTTTAACACCGCTCCAGCTGACAATGCTACTATTCGTATCTTTAGAGATACAGATATAGATGCAATTAAATCTACTTATGCAGCTGGTAGTTCTATTAGAGCTACAGATTTAAACGAAAATAACACTCAGTTATTGTATGCTGCACAAGAGTTCGGTACATTAAAAGAAGATAACTCTGTTGCCTTCTCTTTAGGTGACAAAGGGGATATACAAGTTAATAGTTCTACTGACTGGGTAATCCAGAATAATGCTATTGAACAAGCTAACATGGCTGACAATAGTATTGGAAATAATGAGATAATTGATGGAAGCGTAACTGGAGGTAAGCTAGCAAGTCTAGCAATATCAACTGCACAACTAGCAGCTACAGCCGTAACAACTGCTAAGATAGCTAATGATGCTGTAACAATTGATAAGTTAGCAGACAATGCTGTTGATACTGCACAGATTGCTAATGATGCTGTTGAGCCTACTAAGATTAGTCAGACAAATCAAGCAGGATACGGCTTTACACCTGCTGGTACCGTCATATGGTATGCTGGTTCTACAGCTCCTACAGGCTATTTAAAAGCTAATGGGGATTCAATACCAAATGGTAGTGGTACAGTACAAGGAGTTACAGCTAATTTTGCTGGTTTATATGCTATTGTTGGTAGTGCTTTACCTGATTTACGTGGTGAATTTGTAAGAGGATTTGATGATGGTAGAAATGTAGATCAAAGTAGAGCGATAAGAAGTACACAAACTGATTTGGTTGAAAACCATACTCATCCAGGAACAGCTGGTCCAGATGGTACTCATGATCATACAACTGGCAGTACTGGAACTGGTACAGCACATAGCCATACTGCAAGAACATATAGTGGAAATTTCGCCAGTAATCCGGGTACTGATTCACAAAGTTGGTGGATTCGACCTGGTTATTATGATTATTCTTATGCAAATCTCGGGCATAGTGTTACGACTTTAGCTAACGAAACACTTACAGATGAAAGCTCTCATACTCATACTATTAATATAACTAACTCAGGTTCACACTCACATACTATAGCCACACAAAATCAAACAGGTGGTGGGGCAGAAACTAGACCAAGAAACGTGGCTCTTTTAGCCTGTATTAAATATTAAAACATGACCGTAACAACTGAACATTATTATACGGGTAATAATTCCACCACTACTTACGCGTACACATTTCCATATTATAAGACGTCAGATATCAAGGTAACTTGGGATGGCGCATTAAAAACTGAATCAACACATTATAACGTTACTGGTACTAATATCGTTTTTACAAGTGGTAATGTACCTGGAAATAACGTTGTCATACATATTTATAGAGAAACTGATGTAGACACATCCAAGGCAACATTTGCCCCAGGGTCTTCTATCAGAGCTACAGATCTAAATAATCAAGGAACGCAGCTTTTGTATGCTGCTCAGGAAGTACAAGGACAACAATTAATAGCAGGAGATATAAAAGATGGAGCTATAACATCTGCTAAGATTTTAGATGGTACTATAGCTACAGCAGACATAGCAGATAATGCTATTACTGCAGCAAAGCTAGCAACTAGTTCTATAGATGCAACTAACTTAGCAGCTAACTCTGTAGGAGCTTCTGAATTAGCAGATAATTCTGTTGATACTGCAGCGATAGTTGATGATGCTGTAACTTCTGCTAAGATAGCAACAGGTGCAGTTATAGCTGATGGATTAGCTTCTAATGCAGTTACTACAGCTAAGATATATAATGATGCAGTTACTACTGCAAAGATTGATGATGACGCTGTTACAGCTGCAAAGATAGCTAGTAATGCAATTACAGCAGCTAAGATAGCAACAGATGCTATTACTGAGGCTAAGATTTTAGATGCTAATGTAACAACAAATAAGATAGCTAACGATGCAGTTACATCTGATAAATTAGCTAACTCTATAAATGCAGCTATAACAGCTAATACAGCTAAAACAGGTAATGCTACACACACAGGAGAAGTTACAGGCGCTACAGCTTTAACAATTGCTGACGGTGCTGTAGTTACAGATAGAATAGCTAATAACGCTGTAACAACTGCTAAGATCCCAGACAATGCCATAACAACTGCTAAATTAGCCGATGCTGAACTCTCAACGCTTGCTGGTATGCAGTCAGCTACTGCATCTATTCTGGCAGACAATACGAATCTCACTGCTACTATTGCTGAAATTAATACAGTGGTCGATGGTAAGTCTGTACAAACAACTATATCAGATACTGATGCCGCCTACCCAACAAGTGGAGCTGTTATTGATTATGTTACTGCTCAGATTTCACCTTTAGGTGGTCTTAAAGTAATAGCAGATGAAGATAATTTTCCATCTATACCAGCAGCTGGTGTAGTAATTAGTATTGCTGATGTAGATGGTATTGTTATTAATAGTTCTGGTGTATGTACTACTGCTAGAACTGCTGGTAATGGATCTGATAACGTAACAATTAATGGATTCCCAACTGCTTTAAGAAGTAAGACTCTATCAGGCTCTTTAGGCTTAATGGTGAGTTCTACAGGTTCAAATAATACTTATAATTATCATAAACTTTTAGGTAAAGAAGATGATATCGAACAACTTAGTCAGGACATAAGTGACTTCGGTAATAGATATAGAGTAGCTTCTTCAGCACCTTCATCTGATAATGATGCTGGAGATCTTTACTTTAATACTAGTGCAAATAAACTATATACATATAACGCTAGTACTTCAACATGGGATGAAGCTCAGTCTATAGGTAATTTCTATATATCTACATTCAGTGAATCGTTTGATAACTCACGTACAGCGTTTACTGTCTCTAATGCTCCTAATTATGCTCAACAATTATTAATTAGCATCAATGGAGTCGTTCAAAAACCTAATGCTGGAACAGGCCAGCCAAGCGAAGGATTTACTCTCAGTGGCTCTACTGTTACTTTTAGTAGTGCTCCTGTTAGTGGCAGCAATTACTTTGTCATCGTACTCGGATCCTCAGTAAATATTGGTACTCCAAGTGATAATACAGTTACCTCAGCTATTCTTCAGAATGGTTCAGTAATTAAAGCTAAGATTGGAGCTGATGCAGTAGATGGTACAAAGATAGAAGATGACGCAATAGCTGCAGAACATCTAGCTTCGAATGCTGTAGTAACAGCTTCTATAGTAGATGATGCAGTTACAGCTGACAAACTAGCCAACTCTATTAATACAGAGATATCAGCTAACACAGCTAAAGTCACTAACGCTACCCATACAGGTGAAGTAACAGGTGCTACAGCTTTGACTATTGCAGATGATGTAGTAGATGAAGCTAACTTAAAAGTATCTAACTCACCTACTAATGGTTACTATCTTCAAGCTCAATCTGGTAACACAGGTGGACTGACATGGGCTGCTGTATCTCAATATACAACACCATTAACTACTGAAGGTGATATCTTATATAGAGACGGCTCAGGTGATCAACGATTAGCTAAAGGTACAGCTGGACAAGCACTTATTATGAACTCTGGTGCTACGGCTCCTGAGTGGGGTGCAGCTGGAGCTACAATAGCTAATGATGCAAATAATAGAGTAATAACAGCTGATGGTTCAGCAGGTCTAAATGGTGAAGCTAACCTTACATTTGATGGATCAACATTAACAAATACTGGTAATACAATTTCACAAGGATACGAATCACCTGCAACAGTAGCAGCTAATTGGTCGATAGGCGCTAATAACAACGCTATGTTCCCAGGTCCAATGACAGTGGCAAGTGGCGTAACAGTTACTGTCCCAGCAAACAGAACACTTACAGTAGTTTAATTATGGCAGTAACAATTAATGGAACAACCGGTATAACTAGTACTGGTGATTACGATGCAGAAGATAATGATAAAATTCTGCTTGGAACAGGGGATGATCTCCAAATTTATCATGATGGATCAAATAATAGAATACATAGTTCTTCACACAATTTATATGTAAGAACTGGTGGTCAATTTGGTGTATATAATGGTGACGGTACAGAGGGTATAATTAAGGGTATTCAAGATGGAAAAGTACAACTTTACTATGATGGTGACAAACGTTTTGAGACAGATTCGCAATCTATAAATGTTTTCGGTGACGAAGGTGAGTCTTGCCATATTTACATGTCCGCGGACCAAGCAGACGATCAACCTGACCAATGGCGATTAAAAGTTGACCATGCAGCCAGTAGCTTTTATCTTCAAAACTATGCAGGTGGTAACTGGGATCATACAAATATCAAAGCTAATGGTGGTGGAGCTGTTGAACTCTACTATGATAATGGAAAGAGAGTTGAGACAAAATCTGATGGAGTTTGGGTAGGTGGTCCTAGTTCTTGCCAAATTCATTGTTATACGGGTACTACTTACAGAGGTTCTGTTTATGCTAACACCAGTGATTATATTGGATTCTTAGATCATTCGGGTAACTGGGTAATTCAAGCTCAAAGAGATACCGAAACTGAATTTCATGCAACTAACATTGTATCTGATGCTGATGATGCTTATAACGTAGGAACATCTAGTAAAAGGTGGGATAACATATATGCTACAAATGGTACTATCCAAACTTCTGATAGAAATGAGAAGAATACTATTGTTGACTCTGATTTAGGTCTATCTTTTGTTAATAAATTAAAACCAGTTTCATATAAGTTTAACGGTAAAACTAGAACTCATTATGGCCTTATAGCGCAAGATGTTGAGACAACTCTATCTGATATAAGTAAAACAACAACTGATTTTGCTGGATTTATTAAGTCAGATACACCTGAAATTAAATGGAGAGATAAAGAAACTTTACCAGAAGGTAAATCGGTAGGTGATGTTAGATATGCTGCTGGCACTAAATATGGATTACGTTATACAGAGTTTATAGGTCCATTAGTTAAAGCAGTACAAGAACTATCCACAGAGGTCGAGACATTGAAAACTAAAGTAGCAGCACTGGAGGCATCATGAGTACAATAAAATTACCAGCCGCTAGTGGAGGCGGCTCAATCTCTTTAAAGGGACCATCATCCGCAGGAAGTGATACGGATCTCTTAGATACAAGTGGAAATCTAAATGTAAGTGGAGACATAGATTTAGTAGATGATAAAAAACTTCTGATTGGTACTGGAGATGATCTGCAAATTTATCATGATGGAACTAGGTCATGGGTACGAGATAGTGGATCAGGAAACTTAATTATTGATACTAATGGGAGTGAAATTGATATTAACTCAGGTGGTAATGCTGAGTATATGGCAAGGTTTATTAAAGATGGTGCTGTTGAACTCTACCATGATAACTCAAAGAAATTTGAGACAGCTAGTTCAGGCTGTATTGTTTCTGGAGATTCATTAAAATTACCTGATGGTTCGGCTGGTACACCTAGCTTAACTTGGACAGATGAAGGTAATCTTGACACAGGTATTTTCCGTCCAGCAGCTAATCAAATAGCATTTAGTACTGCTGGTACGGAGAGAGTACGTATAGATAATGATGGTATTGACGTAGCTGACGGAAACGGTACTACCAATAGAACATCAGGATCAAATAAAGGTTGGTATGTTCAACATGGTGGGACTACAGTTGGAAGATTGTACCAAAACGGTACAGGTCCAGAAGGTATCTTAGAGTTATTAAATGACGGTACTCAAAAGATTCTAGTTAATGGTGAGACTGGAACCTATTATGGTGTTTCTACAACCATATCAGCTTTATCTTCTGAAAGAAGAACAAAGGAGAATATAACTTCTATAGATGATACTAAATCTTGGTCTACATTAAAGGATATAAAACTATATAGCTTCTCTTATAAAAACGATACTAATTCTGATACTCACTACGGTCCAATTGTTGATGAGATACCAACAGACATGAAAGTACCAACATCTAATTCAGATGATGTAGGTGTAATTAATACATATAATAGTGAGTTATTACTATTTAGAGCTTATTCAACTATTAAACAGTTAGTAGCAAAGGTTGAAACCTTAGAAACAAAAGTAGCAGCATTGGAGGGATCATGAGTAAACTAATAACAAACACAATCCGCCACACAGGAGGTAGTGCTGACAACATTACTTTAGATAACTCACAGAATGTTACGATAGAAGGTAATGCAACAGTTGATGGTACATCTACTCTTACAGGTAATGTAACAGCTAGTGGCAACTTAACAGTTAGTGGGACTACTACAATCAGTGGTTATAATTCAACCTCTAGTCGGAATAGTAAAAATTTAGCCATAAATGGTTCCATGATTATAGCACAACGTGGAACCTCATATACATCTGACCAGCAAGGATATCAAACAGTCGATAGATTTGGAATAGAATGGAGTGGCGCAGATGCTATTATTGAGCAACATCAAGTTGATGTAACTAATTCTGGTCATACTGGAGCTTGGGAAGCAGGTTTCAGAAAGGCGTGGAAACTAGTTAATGGCAATCAATCAAGTGGAGCTGGAGCAGCTGATTATGCACAGCTTTATCACAAGATTGAAGCTTTTAATATGGCTTATTCTGGTTGGGATTATAAAGATACAAGTAAAAATATAACCCTTTCTTTTTGGGTTAGGTCAAGTATGGCTCAAACTTTCCAATGTGCTCTTTATACACAGGATGGTCCAGACAAAGTATATACTTTTGAATACACAATCTCAAGTGCAAATACATGGCAAAAAATTACTAAAACTATTCCTGGCCATGCTGATCTGGAATTCCATACTAATGTTGGTTTAGGGATGCAAATATATTGGTCGTTATTCCATGGCACTGATATGACTACTTCAAGTGGAAACCTAAATCAATGGGCAGATCATGGAGGTAATGACGATTGGAAAGATATGCCTGGAGACCCGAATTGGTGGACAACTAATGATGCTGAATTCTGGCTAACAGGCGTTCAACTTGAAGTAGGCGATACAGCCACTGACTTTGAACATAGATCGTATGGTGATGAATTACTAAGGTGTCAGAGATATTTTTACGGTATAAATAATGTAGATAGTCAATTTAGAGGGATTGGTTATGGAGGTGGACCTAATTGGGCTAATGCTGTAATATATTTTCCAACAACTATGAGAGCAGCACCAACTGGTTCAGGATCAAATTTGGATACTCTTTATTTTAACAATGGTGCAACAGCTTGGAGTAATAGCTCTTTAACTTTTAACACTTGTAAATACTCTACTGCTTTTGGAGCTAATATGTCAGGCAGTTCTCAAGGACAAGGTTTATCTATTTATTCCACTGGGAGTACCCTAAAACTTAATTTTGATGCTGAATTATGACTTATAAACTGACTTATAAACTTTTTAAAGATCCTATAACTAATGCAGAAAACATAACTGTTATTAAAAAAGATAATTACGGTGGTGAATTTTCTATTCCATTCGACCCAGAAAACACAGACTACCAAGAATACCTTAAGTGGGTAGACGAAGGTAACACAGCGGAGGCAGCTGATTAATGGCATTAACACAAATAAATAGCGAAGGTATCAAAGACGGTGAAGTTAAAACTTCTGATATAGCAGATCAATCAGTTAATCTAACTAAATTGCCTCATGGTGATGGGTCTAGTAATGGTAAATTCCTAAGAAGTAATAACGGTGCTGACCCTACATGGGAATCAGTTTCAACAACACCCGAAGGTACATCAGTTCTTTCTACTGGTGAAACTGGTACTGCTAAATTTCTAAGAGTAGACGGTGATGATTCCTGTTCTTGGCAAGTACCACCTGATACTCAACTAACAACAGAAGAAGTTCAAGATATAGTAGGAGCAATGTTTACAGGTAACACTGAAACAAATATTACTGCTACTTATGAAGACAGTGATGGTACTATAGATCTTGTATCTACAGATACCAATACCCAGCTTAGTACAGAAGAAGTGCAAGATATTGTAGGTGCGATGTTTTCTGGTAATACAGAAACTAACATTACAGCTACCTATGAAGATAGTGATGGGACAATTGATTTAGTTGTGGGTGATGCTGGTGTATCAAGTGATGGACAGTATAATACAGTCGCTGGTACAAATGCTGGTATAAATTTTACTGGAACAGACGCAACTGATAATACTTTATTTGGATATGAAGCAGGTAATGATATCACTACAGGAGATCATAATACAATAATTGGATCTTTTGCTGGTGATGTAATCACTACCGGATCAAAAAATACAGCCGTGGGAAGGACTGCATTAAGTGCAGCTACTGAAGCAAATGAAAACACAGCTGTGGGTTATTATGCTTTAGCAGGTAATACTACAGGACAATATAATACTGGTCTTGGTGTTGAAGCTGGTATTACAAACACCACGGGAAGTTATAATACATCAGTCGGTTGGAAAGCGTTGAACGTAGGAACTGGTGCTTCATGTACAGCAGTAGGCGCTGAAGCTGGTCTATCTATTACAGCAGGTAATAATTGTACTTATCTTGGCTCAAGTGCAGGACGGTATGCTACTGGTTCTCAAAATGTGGCAATTGGTTCAGAATCCATGGAAGGTGCATCTGGTACTAATTCAGGATCTGAGAGTGTTATTATAGGTCATCAAGCAGGTCATACAACAACTTCTGGTGGTAAGAACACTTATGTAGGATATCAGGCAGGTTATTCTAATACTAGCCATTCAAATGTAATAGCGATTGGTTACAAAGCTTCAGAAAATATAGTTACTGGTGGGTCCATTGCTATTGGTTCAGAGGCTGGTAATGATCATACAACCTGCCATACCAATATTTGTATTGGTGATAATACTGATAAAGATAGTGGTAATAACTCTGGAGGACATACAGCAACTATTATTGGACATAACTCCAAACGTTCTGGTGGGACATATAATGAAGGAGTATATGGTAATAGTGCTACAGGTTTAGGAAGTAATAAATTATATCTTGGATGGAGTAATGTCTATCATGGTGGTAATAGTGCAGACTTCTCTACAACTTCTGACCAAAGAATCAAAAAGAATATTGTAAATAATAATACTGGTTTATCAGTTATTAATAATATTCAAGTAAAAAACTTTGAATATAAAACTAAAGAGGAAGTAAAAGAAGCTTTCCCTTCATTTACTAATGCACAAGTTGAATCTGCTGTAGTTGAAAAATCAGGTACACAATTAGGTTTAATTGCTCAAGAACTCGAAACTGTTCTTCCAAATTGTGTTGCTGAAAATGATTGGGGTGTTAAGAGTGTAGAAAGAGATGAATTATTCTGGTATATGCTCAATGCAATTAAAGAACTATCAGCAAAAGTAACAGCTTTAGAATCAGCATGATAGATATCCCTAGAGCTAATCTACCCAAGGCTCTGGATATCCCTCAGATCTACTTTAAACCGCCTACAGCAGAGGTGCCGTCATATAAACCTATGATCGTACCTCCAGCTGATTTAGAGCCTCCTGAAGAGGTAGAAGCGGAAGAGACTACAGAAGAACCTGTACAACCTACTTTAAAGATTCCGGTTATTGATATTAAAATGCCAATACCGGAAACTGCAGTAGTAGTTACGGCTGTAACAACAGCTGTCATAGCAGT
>VTLG01005555.1_pt1 | contig 11598 bp, 7 predicted proteins | sample 4694571 | NCBI WGS metagenome assembly VTLG01 (sample SAMN12604809, study PRJNA352737) | marine metagenome | biome: ENVO:00000447; feature: ENVO:00000209|ENVO:00000569|ENVO:01000036; material: ENVO:00002151; isolation source: viral sequences binned using virsorter ... | reverse complement strand
CATCTTAGCATCTGCTGTGTAACCAGTCAGATTAAGAGGAGTTGTGTTATCTTCATTCTGGATATTAAAGGTGGCATCAAAATCCGTTCCTTTTTCCAATAATAGATTTAAGGGGATTGCTGCCATTGATGTAACCTAGACTAGTTTTTATTTATTCAGCTGGAGTTGCTGGAGGTTGTTCAGGTGGTGTTGGTGTTGCCTCTTTAGGTTCAAGCAATTCTAAAGTCTCCATCCCACCTTGTAACTTCAATCTATATTCTTGAAGTCCTTTTAAAGTTTTTTCAGCAGCTTCAATTTTTGAATCTGCGTCTGCAATTTGTTTTTCAAATTCAGTTCTTAAACTTGCTGGATCCATGATTATCAAAAGAAATGATATGTACTGGTATTTATACTATATTATAGAGCTCTAAAAATTTATTATAATATTCATCATATCCTGGTACACCAGGATCTTCTCTTGTTTCTACGCATTTACATATTCTATCGTAAAAACCACTTCTGGTACAATTTGTACCTTCAGCTTCAAATTTTTCTTTAAGTTTTACCCAATTTTGATATACTGATTCTTCCATTGTTATAACTTCATTATGAATATTAATGAGTAGTATGGTGGTAAGTTTCTCATTGATCCAGAACTACCTGCACTATCTGAAGTTCCACTGACATTGTGACTATGATCTCCAGAAGAACCACTACTACCACTTAGATTGTGACTATGACTTCCACCAGAATCACTAGTACCACTTACGTTATGACTATGAGAACCACTGTTGCCAGTATTACCACCTATATTGAAGTTGAAATCATGTGTATGATTTTGACTAACTCCTAAAGTATCTACAGTAAAGTTAAAGTTATGATTATGTGATGCAGAATGAGTGTTTTGTTCCGTAGGTTGTCTCATAGCTAACTGTGCTTCATTATGGTAATCACCTGTAAATGTTTCACTGTATGTTGAATATGTATGAGTATGACTTCCACCACCTATTGTAATATTTTCACTGGTTGTGTGATAATGGTTGTGACTTTGATTTCCTGTACTTCCACTTCCACTTCCACTCTGTGAATGACTATGACTGCCAGTATTGCTGGTACTGTAGTTACCATCACCATGGCTATGACTACCAGTATTGTTGGTACTATAGTTACCCTGACCATGGCTATGACCACCAGTATTACTGGTATAATAGTTACCAGCACCATGTGAGTGTGAAACAGCTATGGCATCTGTGTATCCACCACCAGTATAATTATGACCACTACCAACAATAAACATACCTGTTAAATCTGGCGTTCCATTCTGACCATTACATACTGCCCATCCAGTTGGAAGAGAACCAGAAGAACTCATAACAATAGTTCCACTAGGAAAACTATCTCCTGTTGATAGAGTAGCGTTTTTCCAAGTAGATCCATCATATTGAAGGACTTGATTTGCACTTGGAGAACCTCCACCATCCCAATTAACATCAGTTAATGCACCAATACCTCCAGTTGGATAATTTGTATCTGCTGCTGGAGCCCAAGAAGATCCATTATATTTTAAAACTTGTCCATTACCAACACCAGATGTGCTTACACCATCAAGATCATCAAGACTAATATTACCAACTGATGTTAAATATCCTGCATCATTAGTGAAAGAAGATACATTAGTTGGTACTGTTGGTATCGTAGGTTTATTTTTTATAAAATCTAATGATGTGCTATTACTTTGATCCCAATCAGATTGAATCTGTGCTGCTGGTATAGTAGGTTTATTAGTTAGATCACTATAAGATCCAGAGAATAGTGTAGGTTTGTTGGTTAGATCACTATAAGATCCAGAGAATAGTGTAGGTTTGTTATTAATATATGCATCGTGAGAACTATCAGTTACATTCCAATCTGCTTGAACATTTGTTTCTCCTCCACTAGCACCATCTGCTGCTGACCAAGAACCACTAGTATACTTTAATATCTTTCCTTCACTAACAGTACCAAGATTAACATCATTTAAACTATCAAGAGTTGCATTAAGTGTTATTGATCCAGTTGTTGTTATAGCACCACCAGTACTACTTTGTAATCCAGTTCCAGCAGTAATTGATGTAACAGTTCCACTACCAATAGTAGGTTTGTTCTTAATATAATCAAGAGCACTTGTAGTTGTTTGATCCCAATCAGATTGTATTTGTGCTGCTGGTATTGTAGGTTTATTAGTTAGATCGGTATAAGATCCAGAGAATAGTGAAGGTTTATTAGTTAGATCACTATAAGATCCAGAAAATAATACAGGTGGAGTATATGTAAAAGCACCAGATGTAGAATTGTATGTAACATCTCCACTACCAGAAGCAGAAGGGTTAGGTTTAGTAACTGAGAGGTCTGATAAAGCAATACCACTACCACCACTTCCTTGAAGATCTGGTGCTGGACCCCATGCAGATCCATCCCATTTTAAAACATGTCCTGTTGTAATACTTCCAGGAATTGAAGTATCAGTTAAACCACTAAGAGTTGTAGAACCAGAACCAGGTGCATCCTCTGCTGACCAAGAACCACTAGTATACTTTAATATTTTTCCTTCTGAAACAGTACCAAGACTAACATCAGTAAGATTATCTAAAGTTGCTGGTATAGTAGGTTTATTAGTTAGATCACTATAAGATCCAGAGAATAGTGTAGGTTTGTTAGTTAGATCAGTATATGATCCAGAGAATAGTGTAGGCTTATTGAGTATCTCCCCTAATCCTGTAGATGCATTCCAATCAGATTGAACCTGTGCTGCTGGAATAGATGGTGGAGTATATGTAAATTCTCCTGTAGTGTTATCATAAGTAACATCTCCACCACCTGACGCAGAAGGGTTAGGTTTAACAACAGAAATATTTGATAATAATATACCACCACCACCTTCTTCATCATCTGCTACTACCCAACTAGTTCCATTATGTTTAAGAATTTTATTGTTTGCTGCACCAGTAGTATCAACATCACTAAGACCACCCAGTGCTCCCACACTTGTTAGATATCCTGCATCATTAGTGAAAGAAGATACGTTAGTTGGTATTGTTGGTATTGTAGGTTTATTAGTTAAATCATCATAGTCACCAGAAAATAGTGTAGGTTTATTGGTTAGATCAGTATATGATCCTGAAAATAGTGTAGGTTTATCAGTTAAATCATTATATGACTTAGAGAATAATTCAGGTGGTGTGTATGTAAATGCACCTGAAGTAGAACTATACGTAACATCACCACTTCCACTAGCAGCAGGGTTGGGTTTAAGAACAGAAAGATCTGTTAAAGCAATACCACTACCACCACTAGATGTTAAATCTGGTCCTGCAACCCATTCACTATTAGTATTATCCCACTTTAAAACATGACCATCTGTTATCGTACCACCAACATTAACATCTCCAATATCATTAAGAGCATTAATACTAGTACCAGCATCTGCTATGATCCAATTACCAGTAGAATCAGACTTGAGAATTTTACCGTTAGTTATACCTGTAGTATCAACATCACCTAAGTCATTAATATTAAGTGATGCAGAAAATTCTATTGTATCAGTAGTTTTACGTGATATATTTAATCCAGTGCCAGCATCAAAAAATAACCTCTTATCTGCTGGTGAATTTCCACCCTCTAATAATTGTATTCCAGGAGATGCTAATGCTTCAATGCCATAAGTATTACCAGCAGCATCAATAGTGAACCCACTACCAGATACAGAACTAAATGTAACATTATTTCCACCAGTTATTGTGATACTGTCAGCTATACCAGCACCACCATCAATAGTAGGAGTTAGATCCCATTGAACACTCGTTTCAGCATTAGTATTTCCACCTAAAATTGATTGACTATATGATACGTCTTGAGATATTACCCAATTCGTTCCATTATATCTAAGAGTCTTACCTTGAGCTGCACCAGTTGTGTCAACATCAGAATGATCATTAATACTATGAGATGGTAATGTTGTTAAATATCCAGCATCATTAGTAAAAGAAGATACGTCAGTTGGAATAGAAAATTCTATAGTGTTGGTAGTACCATTTTTACGAGCTATTGTTACTCCATCAAGACCATCAAAAAATACTCTATTAGATGCATCACCAGTACCATCCTCTAGTAATTGTATTCCAGGAGATAATAATGCTTCAACACTATAAGTTGGAATAGTTGCTGGAGAAAATGTGAATAGACCAGTGCTCTGATTATAATCTAAATGACCAGAACCATTACCAGCAGTACCAGTATTCTCCACAGAGAATTGATTGACATTCACCATCAACAATTGCTCTGCTTTCCACTTACCAGCAGTTTGATCCCAAACTAATGCTTCTCCGTCTGCTGGAGCAGCAGCACCTGTAGTATCAACATCACCTAAGTCATTAATATCAAGTGATACAGAAAATTCTATTGTATCAGTAGTTCCAGTTTTACGAGCTATACTTACTCCATTAAGACCATCAAAAAATACTCTATTAGATGCTTGTGCATTTCCATCATCTAATAATTGTATTCCAGGAGATAGTAATGCTTCAACACTATAAACAGTTTGAGTAGTTAAATAACCAGTAAAATCTGGTGGAATATATGTTAATATACCAGTTGAAGGATCATACGAAAGTGATGCAGTACCAGGATCACCTTGATCAACTGTTAAATTTGCATTAGCAGAACTAAGATCAAAGAGATCTTGTGCTATCTCATTGATTTCTATTCTTTGTTCTTCAAAAGAAAAAGTCTTTGGTACATTCCTAAGTACTGCCATCTGATCTTATTTCATCCTTATAGTGATATTTAGTCCTAAGATGGCTTAGTAGGCCAAGTAATATTCTGCATACGAATATCATCAGGAGTTTGATTTGCTGGAAGATCTCTTAATTCTTGACGGTATGTTGTCCATTTATTTCTAGTTGCTTCAGGAACGTCAGGATTTTGTGTCCAATCAGTTTTAGCAAGTAATATATTTCTTTCATGCCTCATTGTCTCCAACAATTGCTCAGGAGTAAATTGATGTGTCAATATATCAGTAAATCCATTAGTTGCATCATAATCACAACCAATCTCTACTATTGCACCATCAGGAATCTCTACAAAAGAAGGATCATTATCATATGTTCCTTCTTCAGCTCTTGAACGGTTAACTACTTTACCGTTTTCAATTTTTGCGAAAGGTTTAATTGCCATTTTTAGAATTGATAAATTGTTACTATACCGTGGATACCACCAGTAGCTGGTCCCCAGTTACTATTATTTGATCTTCCACCTTTACTACCTCTTCCCCAGTTAGAACCACCTGAAGCAGGTGATACAGGGAAACCTGGTCTACCACCAAGACAGACATTACTTCCATCTACTGCGTGACCATTAGATCCATCCATACCACGCATAACAGATGTAGTATCACCATCAAAGTTTGTCCAGACTCCGTTACCACCAGCAGCACCTTCAGTAACATAATCTTGACCAGTATTACCTTGTGTAGATCCAGAAGCAACAGAACCATTACCACCATAAGCAGTTAAAGTAGGTCCAGTACCACCAGGATTAAACGTGGTAGTTCCACCAGTTCCACCATCAGTGAATCCACTAGAAGCAGTAGTTCCAGCATCTCCTATAGTCCAAGTTGCAGATGTACCCATTTCTGTTGGTGTGTAGAACCACATTACAGCACCACCTCCACCTCCACCACCAGAAGCAGATCCTTGTGATGAAGTTCCTAGAGACATACCTCCACCACCTCCACCACCAACAGCAATAACTAAGAAACCTGCTGCATCACTAGGTACTGACCATATACTTCCATTTGGATTATCTTGATCAGATTGGTGAACTCTACATACATTCAATCCACCACCAGCAGCTTCCCAAGACCATTTACCACTACTACCACCTGAAGTAAGAACCTCTCCAGCATTACCAAGGGAAGCATTATCCCAATCTCTAAGATATGCAGACTGTAATATCCATGATCTAAGAGTTTCACTGCTAGGTTGGTATTGTAATGTTCCAGCACTATTATCTACTTTAAGGGTTTCGTATCCTTGATTTCCTTGTGTACCATCAATTAATACTGGTTTGTGCCAAGTAGTACTACTATTTTCATGTGTGATTTGTAACTTTTGAGCCTTCTCAACAATTACACCAGTAAGACTTAGTGGAGTGTTTATCCAATTTGTACCATCCCACTTCAAGATATCATCTAAAGCAATATTAGTTGTATTAATACTAACATCTTTAAGATCATTAATACTTGCATCAAGAGCCCATGTAGTACCAGATTGAGAAACTACTATATGTCCTTTATCTCCATCAGTTACACCTGGAGAATCAATCCAATCCAATGAAGTACCAGTACTACTTAAAACTTGTCCTACATTACCAAGTTGTCCTTGCTGGTCTTTAATACCACCATTATATAAATTTAAACCACCAGAATCAATTCGTGCGTATGTTGAATTATTAGTTTCATTCTTAAAAATAACATATGTACTTTGAGTTTCAAAATATTGATCAGAATGTAATTGTATTTGTCCTACAGCATCAACTGCGAACTGAGCACCAACATCAAAGGTACATTGAGCATCGGGATTACATTGAAAATAACTCTCTGACTGAATAATGAAATATGAATTTGCACCAGTCCTTGAAACAATTGTGTGTGTAGTATCTGTTTCTTTTACAAGACCTGTTGCTTGAATTTGGAATCCACCTGCTCCAATATTGGAATAAACTATATTCTGACTAGACTCTACTACTACTGAGTCTATTGTAGTACCATCTTTCTTTAATTGTAATTGTGTATTTGATGCTCCGTGAACAGCAGCTTCAAGTGTATAAGTTGCAGATGCACCCCCAGTGGCATCAGTATCATTTGTCCAATTAGTACCATCCCATTTTAATACTTGTCCAGTAACTAAATTAGAACTATTAATACTAACATCTTTAATATCATTAATAGTTGCATCAAGAGCCCATGTCGCACCAGATTGTGAAACTACTATATGTCCTTTATCTCCATCAGTTACTCCACCAGTAGGAGCAGGAATCCATTCTAGTTTACTACCAGTAGAACTTAATATTTCACCAGCAGAACCAATTCCACCATCTTTGTCTATAAGACCACCATGAACTTCTAAATTAGCATTACCATAAATTTTTACTAAGTCTGTATTGCCATCTGCACTCTTGAATAGAACATAATCAGATCTAGTTTCAATATGACTACCTGAAAATAAACTAATTTGACTACCAACATTAACTGATAAAGGACCAGTACTACTGTTAATATTTACAGATTGATCACCAGAAAGTGCAACATAACCTTCACTAACAGCATTAACATAACCATCAGCAACTAATGTAAGATAATTACCAGAACCAGTTCTACTAATTGTTGTTGAACTTGAATCAGTTACCTTCACCCAAGGATCCATATTTAATGGAGTGTATGTGAATACACCTGTTGTATTATCATAATCTAATTTTGCTTGAGCACCAGGAGTTGCATTAGTACGAGAAAGATCTGTTAATGATATACCAGTACCACCTGTTGATGTTTGATCAGCAGCAGCAATCCACTTACTTGTAGAAGCTTGCCACTTTAATACTTGTCCATCACCAGGAGATCCAGCATTAACATCTCCAAGATCATTTAAGTTAGATACACTACCACTAGGTGTTGACCAACTTACACCACCTGATCCATTACTAGTTAATACATCATTGGCATTTCCGTTGGTAGTTGGGTATGTAAGACCACCAGCAGTCAACGATCCAGTTATATTAATTCCACTAGATGTCAATGCAACTACTGTACTAGATCCAGAAATCCAATTAAGAGTAGTTGATGTTATATCAATATTACCAGGACCACTAGCAGGTTCAGAAATAATATCAAACTGTCCTTTCTTCTCCTTAAGGATTGACGTTGTACCATCATGATATAACTGAATGTCATCATGACTTCCTAATTTTAATCTATTATCAGTAGCACCTGAACTATCACCAAATTCAATAATCTTACCATTAACATCAAGATTACCACCAAGTTGAGGTGTTGTATCTTCTACAATATTTTGAAGACCGCCACCTCCACCGCCAGAAACAGTACCAGGAATCCATATATTATTACTAGCATCCCATTGCAATACTTCACCATCATTAGGTGGTGTATTAGAAACATCAGTTAGTTCAGCAAGATACTCAGGCCAATCTAAAATTGCATTAGTCCAATGATTACCATTCCATTGTAATACAGAATTTGTAGGAGGATCCTCTGCTGGTGGATTTATTCCAGTGTAAGAAACATCATTTAAATCAATAAGATCTGTAATTCCACCACCACTAGCAGTAAGATCAGTTGCAGGTCGCCAAGCACCAGCACTTTGATTCCATTTAAGAACTTGTCCATCACTAGGTGCATTTGCACCTGAAGCATCTACATTAGTTAATTGACCAATAGATGCATTAAGTGATATTGTACCAGTTGATGTTATAGGATTTGGTGAACTAGTAATACCAGTGCCAGGAGTAATAGAAGTAACACTTCCACTTCCACCACCACCAGTAGCAGATATTGTAAATCCTCCAGTAGTTACATTACTGAATGTAATGTTATTACCTTTTGTTATAACAACGCTATCTGTAGAAGAATCATTTCCAAGTAATGTTAGTTTTACATCATTAACATTTTCAGTAGAACTATCAAGAGTATATGTTGTATTATCATTTTGATAACTTGTTATATAACCAGCACCATTAGTTAATTGATTGTTATTAGTTGGTATGGTAGGTTTGTTTTTAATATAAGCATCATCATTAGCATCACCTTCCGTCCAATTTGATTGAACATTACTATCACCAGGATCTGCTATAATCCAATTACCAGTAGAATCAGATTTAAGAATCTTACCATTAGTTATACCTGTAGTATCAACATCACCAAGATCATTAATATTAAGTGATGCAGAAAATTCTATCGTATTAGTAGTTCCACCTTTACGAACTATATTTAATCCAGTGCCAGCATCAAAGAATACTCTATTATTTGCTAGTGCATTACCATTCTCTAATAATTGTATTCCAGGAGATAATAATGCTTCAATAGTATAAGCACCACCAACAGTAGAATTTACCCATGCACTTCCATTCCACTTCAGGTATTGATCAGCTTGTATACTAGTGAGTGTTACATCTCCTATAAGATCAAGAGTACTTGTCTCGTAAGCATTAGTATTTGTATCCCAATATGTACCGTTTGATTTAAGATACCCTTCTAACTTATGATCACCCCAACTATGTGCATTATTCCAATCAGAATTTCCTGAAAATTCTATAGTATTAGTAGTTCCACTTTTACGAGCTATACTTAATCCATTTAGACCATCAAAAAATATTCTATTAGATGCTTGTGCGTTACCATCATCTAGTAGTTGTATTCCAGGAGATACTAATGCCTCAACACTGTAAACAGTAAACAATGGTGGAGTATATGTAAATTCTCCTGTAGTATTATCGTAAGTAACATCCCCACCTCCACTAGCAGCAGGGTTTGGTTTGACAACAGAAAAATCTGTTAATTCAAGAGTTCCTAGTTTAAGATTGTATAAATCAAGAGCAATCTCATTGATCTCTATCCTTTGTTCTTCAAAGGTAAACGTCTTTGGTACATTTCTAAGAATTGCTGTCATTGGACTTTACTATCTGCTGTAATAGTGATTTGATCTCGCTCATCTCACATTTAATCTGATCCAATTCTTGTTCCATGTTTTGAAACTTTAACTTAGACCTTTTATATTTCTCAAAGGAAGACCTGTCGGTATTTATGATAGCACCAGTGTTTACATCACGATAGAGATGATCGTTGTCTTTGACTTTCAAATGATTCATTATAATCCGAACCTTGCTTTCTCAGCATTATAATGAGTGGATATTTCAGTATTAGTTAATAGTCTATTGTAAATTCTAACGATACCAACCTTACCCTCTAATCTCTCATAATCATCTGACCTTGATGCAATAGAGAATCCACTAGTACCACTGGCTGTTTGACTACCATTATCAGCAACTGTTCCAACTTCAACATTATTTACCCACCACCTATGACTATTAGAACCATACTGCCATATGCAATGGAACCAAACATTATCACCAAAAGCATCCCAATCTACATTACCACCACCTAAACCAGCACCACTAGAGTTAAAGTGGAATTGACCACCAGGGTCGCAAATATGATTAAATTGATTATTAAAACCACTACCAAATCTTGATACAAGTACATCTCTTCCAGAACCATTATACATGTACCACCCTTCAACACACATTTCAGCACAAGCATTCAATTTATCTGACATCGCAGGGTTTCCAGAACCTCCACCAATACTGATTACACAGTTATTACTGTAAGTGTCTATATGTCCACCATTAGCAGTTTTATAAACAAAACTACCAGCACTAACTTCTATTGGAGTATTAGAAGAAGTACTTGTCCAGTCTGTAGTGGTATGTGATAATGAAGTATTTAAATCAGTAGTACTACTAACAGTTTGATTATCATTAAAAGCACATCTTCCAAAGTCAAGGTCAAATATCAGTCCTGTAGTAGCATAAGCAGGAGTAGAACCACCGCCTCCACCACCAGAACCTAATTCAGTCCATGCAGAACCATCATAGATTTTAATTTTCTTATCAGTTGTATGATAATACATGTCTCCAGCAGAAGCTGATGCTGGATCTGATGTTCCTGTTGCAAGACCTAATCTATCTGCTTTTCCTTCTGTTCCTGTGCCTGACGCACCAACTATAATTGCCATGTTATTTCCTATGTGGTTGAGTTGTCAATCATCCAATTATCATCAAGTTTAATCCCTTCTAAGTATGTTCTACCATTAGGATTATCATTTTGTATTCTGATCTTGGTGAGAGATCCACTAATATACCAAGTCCAAACTCCATCTCCAGGAGTATAATCATATGTAGTTCCATCAACCGTAATTTCTATCCACTGAGAATATCCACTACATGTTTGGACGTATATACTTGTATTAACTGTTTGTGGATTACCTGTTAGATCAAACACACACATTGGAGCATTAGCTGAGGTTCTAGCTGCATCTCCAGTTTGTGCAGTTCCATGTACACCATCAAATGCTTTTGTTGTTGGTATATCAAAACTACTTGTAGCACATGTATATAAAGAACTCCAAGTAGTTCCATCATTTGACCATACAGATGGTCCTCCTGAAACTACTACCCAATCAGTACCATCAAAGATCTTCATGTTCTTATCACCTGTGTGATAATAACAGTCTCCAACAGCAGCACCGCTAGGATCAGAAGTCCCTGTTGGAAGACCTGTTCTATCTGATTTCCATTCAGATTGAGATGCAGAACCAGAAACATCTGCTGTATTTGTTGATGGAAATGATCTACCAGCACCCCATATAATTCTTACTGCACCTTTACCACCTTTATTTCCAGCCCATCTTCCACTAGAACCACCACCATAATCTCCACCAGTTTCAGACTGAGCACTATCTGTTCCTTGACCTTTTCCATCTTCACCACCAGAACCGCCTCCTCCATCTGCTG
>VTLG01004953.1_pt1 | contig 11598 bp, 4 predicted proteins | sample 4694571 | NCBI WGS metagenome assembly VTLG01 (sample SAMN12604809, study PRJNA352737) | marine metagenome | biome: ENVO:00000447; feature: ENVO:00000209|ENVO:00000569|ENVO:01000036; material: ENVO:00002151; isolation source: viral sequences binned using virsorter ... | reverse complement strand
AGGTTTATCAAACATTGAAAAAGAACGACTATATAGAGAATTAGAAGACACTTATTATAGAGAAATAGACATTTTAGTAGCAGGTGGACAAGAAGAATTTGAAAAATTACAAGAGATACAAGCTTTAGCAGATGATTCAGGTTTTAGCACAGAACAAGCAGAGTTGTTTTTAAGTGGCGAAGGTATTGAAACAACTTTTGAATCGACTACTTCTAATGTAGAACCAACAGAAAATGAGAAGATAAATGAACCTGGTGGTACAAATAGAAGTTTTTTTGATTTCTTTAGAAAAACTAATCAATCAAGTAATTTTCTTGACAACATTGGTGATATTGCAAATCAAATTATTTCTCCCCCTGTATCAGCAGAGCCTTTAACAGATCAAGCTTTTCCTGATTTTGGAGGATTAGCAGAATTAGTAAGAAGTGGGGAATCTCAAGGTAGTGGCTTGTATAACGCATATAACGGTGGTACAACTGACTCAGCAGGGAAAATGGATATAACAAGCAAAACAATAGCAGAGATGGAACAAATGCAAGCTAATGATGAAGTGTTTGCTGTAGGTGCTTATCAATTTACTCCTGGTGTTTTAAGGGAAGCAAGGATTTATTCTGGCATTGATAAAGATACTGTTATGACTCCAGTAGTACAAGATGGACTTTTTTGGGGTATGTTGTTAAGTGGTAGGAAACGACCAGCATTATCAGCTTACTTACTTGGACAAAGTGATGACTTGCAAGCAGCACATGAAGATTTAGCTTTAGAGTTTGCTGCAATACAAGGACCAGATGGCAAAGGAATGTATGATAATGACAAGGCTGGAAACTATGCCACAATAGATGCAATGACAGTTAGACAAACTTTAATTAACGCTCGCAAACTTTTAATGAACAGGTAGTATGACTGATTCAAATTTAGTTGATAAAAATACAGTACCAGAGGGTGCTTTTGGAATTGGATCTAAAAAGACTGACGATTTTACAAAAAACGAAAAATTAAAAAATACAGGTATAAAAGACGTACCAAAAATGATTTTAAGTAATCTTAAAAACCAAACAGGAGCTACCGTTCTTCCACAGCAAATTACTGATAGAACTATTGAAAAAGCTAATATTGACGGTAAAGATGTTGAAACAGCAGCTAAAATTGCAACAGGAACTGCAACTGGTGTACCTGCATTTATTAATGGAGTAGCTGATACAGGTAAGGGAATTTATGATTATGTGCAAGGTAAGCCATATACTGAAACATCTATATTTGATTTGAGTGAAGTTGATGAACAATATGGTGGTGATCTTGCTTATGAATTACCAAAAGTATTTGTACAATTTTTAATACCTTTTGGTGCTATAGGTAAAGGTTCAAAAACTATTGGTCTTACGAGCAATTTAGTAAAAAGTAAAAAAGCTAAAATAACTTTTGATGCTTTAAAAAACCCTATACAAGCTGGTCTTGCTGAAACAATAGCTTTTAGACCAACAGAAGCTAATTTTTATAATTTATTTGATCCTTTAATTGCAAAATTTCCTAGTTTAAGTACTCCAATTTATGAGTATCTTCGTGCATCTACAGAATCAGAAGATATTAATTTTGCTGGTAGTAAAATTAGTCAGTTTTTAGCAGGTGTTTTAAATCCTATTGATGTCGCATTAACAGGAAGAGACATTTCTAAAGGTGTAAAAGGTATAAAAAAATCTGATCAAATTATTAACAATATTAAAAGTCAGTTAGATGCAGTAAAAAGCGATAAACAATTAAATGAAAAAATTATAAATGAACTAAATAAAAGAGATAATATTGAAGTAGAAAAAATATTACCTAGCAATGCTGACGATATAAATGTCACAAAAATAAAAAAATTAGAAAACAAAATTATTAAAAAGAAAGGAAAGAAAAAAAGAAAACAAAATCAAGTTGGAGGTGATCCAAGTATTACTCCTAATCAAATTAATCCAGAACAAATTGCTACATCACAAAATAATGCAGAAGCTGTTTTTGCAAGAGCAAGAGCAATAAAACAAACAGGTGCTTACTCTGCTGTCAAAAGTCGAAAAGACACTATAGAAGGTGGTATTAGATTACTTGCAAACACACCTAAACTTAAAGAATACGCAGAAACCTATGCTGCTATGTATAACGAAGTTCCTACTGATGAATTGACATACGCTTTAGCAGAAAAGATTACATATACTACTCAACAAATGGCTGAAGTAAATCAAAAGCTTATTAACTCAATACAAGTAACAAAAGATTTTAATGTAATTGAACAAGATATAGATTCATTGCTCACTACTTTTGATGAATTAGATGATTGGTTACGACTTGGAATACCTTTAAGAACTGAACCTGCAAGAGCTATGAGTGCAATGCAAATTCCAACAACAGGTTTAAGCCCTCAACAATTAGCAGAATTATCACCTGCCGAAAGATTTAAAATGAGTAGATTAAATCAACCAGACATAACTTTTTCTTCTGCTGATGATTTGCAATTAAGAGGTGAAGAGTTTAAAACAAAATTATTAGATTCTTTTGAAGAAGCCAAATCAACAGGTGATTTTACAAAACTAAATAAATTAACAAATACTATTAAAAGAACAGAGGGTAAAGTTGAAAAATTACAGAATCTTTATAAAACTGGTGCATTTCATAGGATTTTAGAAAAAGTAGACCCATTTATGAGAGTCTTTAATGAAATTAGAATCAATGCTATGCTGTCCGCTCCTGGCACTCAAGAAATAAATCTTATATCAGGATTGGCAGAATCAATGCAAAGTGCTTTTGAATTAGGTTTAGGTGGAACAAGCAAAACAGAGCGTGATGCTGCTATGCAATATATTATTGGTTTGGGAAGTGATTTTAATTTTTCTCTTAAAGCTTGGAAGCAATCATGGGATTTGGAAGATAATTTTATGAATCCAGGATCTATAAAAACTGATTATGCAGATAGATTTGCTGTGTCAATGGCAGGAGATTCTTTAACAGCTAAATGGGTAAATAGATTAGGAAAATATGTTGTAAGAATACCAAGTCGTTTGATGACTGCTAATGATGCACTTATTCAAAGTAGAAATATTATTGGATCATCTCATTACTTAGCGTATATGGAAGCCAGTAAAAAAGGTTTAAAAGGTCAAGCTAAAACAGATTTTATCAAAGAAAGTATAGATAAAATTATACAAACTTTTTCTACAGGTAGTACAAAAAGTCTTACACGAACTCAATCAAGAATATTAAAAAATGCAAAACAATTTGGTAGAAGATCTACATACACAGAAGATATTAGAACTGATGGTCTTTTGATAGGAAAAACAGCAAAAGCTTTAAATCAATTTGCCAATCAAGTTCCTATAGCTAGGACATTTATGTCTTTTGTAAGAACTCCAAACAATATTTTTAAAAGACAACTAAGAAGAACTCCATTATTAAATAATGCTTTAGCTGAAGTTGCCAATGATTTAAACAGTTTAGATCCAATAGTAAGACAACAAACTAGAGGACAGCTTAGGTTTAGTAAAGGTGCAGCAATAGTTTTCTTTGGATTAGCGTACAACAAATTTAGTGAAGATGCAGATATTCATTTAACAGGAAGTGGGCCAAATCTTTTTAATGCAGATAGTAGAAATGAATTTAAAAATAAATGGAATAACAAATGGCGGCCATATAGCATTGGATATGCAAAGAAAGATGCAGACGGTAATTATATTTATGGAGAAGATGGAAAAAAAATGTTTGACTATTATTCATATCAAAGGTTTGATCCTTTATCTGGTTGGATTGGTTTGATGACTGATTTTTCAAGAATTAGCGGTAGTTTAACTCAAGGCGAAACAGATGATTTTATTTCACGATATTTATATGCTTTTACTCGTAATATCTTTGATCGTTCTTACCTATCTGATCTAAGAGATTTTGCAATATTTTCAAGCGATCCATCAAAAGGTCGTAGTTTTTTTAGTGATATAGCAACTGGTTTAGTGCCGAATATTGTTGTGCAAGGTAACAGATTACCTGGAGATATTCTTGATATGATGGGAATACCAAAAAAAGAAACAGAAGCATTTGACGTAAGAAGAGATACTAAAGTTCGAGCAGGTGATGAATTATTTGGAATTAAAGCTGCTGATAATGAAATAATAAAAGAACTTAGAGAGTTATTAAATAAGCTTTCTGAAAAAGTGCCAGGATATAGTATGAATTTACCTCCTGTAGAACAACATATTACTGGAGATTTTATAACATTTCCAGAAAAAGTTGGTCCTGATCTTATAAGTTGGATGGCAAAAAGTGAAACAAAAAATCATCCTGTACTAACAGCTTTAGCTACACTTGGTACAACTTTAAGAGAACCTTCAGATAAGATTTTAGGAAATATGGATTCATCAAATATTGAGCCATATTCTTTAGATACTAATCAATATGCAAAACTAAAAAACAAAATCAACTCTCTTACAATTAACAATGGATATGGTAATTTAACATTAGATGAAACTCTACAGAAATATATGACTACAACACATTTTAAGACAAATTATAATATTGTTAAAAAAAATGGTAGAGAAGCTTCAAAAACAGCTATTAGTAGAATTATGAATGGTGTGCCTGGACAAAAAGGAATAATTGGACTTGGAATGACAGGTATTAATAATCAATTTATTGAAAGAGGAGAAAACGAATGGATAAGAGAACAAGGTGTTGACCTTAGAAAAAAACAAGTTGAAATAAAAAGAGAAAATGATTTAAAATATAAAGAAGAATACAAAAACTCTTTAAGTGAATCTGATTTTTCTCTTTAATCAACTTAACTAATCATGGCTACTAACACTGCTGCATCTTTTACAAACCATACAGGTAATGGTACTGCTGGACCGTTTAATGTTTCCTTTTCTTACTTATCAGAAGCTGAAGTAGATGTTACTGTCGGTGGTGTTGCTAAAACATTATCAACTCACTACACTTTCACCAGTGCAACACAAATTACATTTACCAGTGGTAATGAACCTGGAAATGGAGTTGCTATTAAGTTTCAAAGAGATACTAATATTGGTGCTAAAAAAGTTGATTTTGTTGATGGTAGTGTTCTTACAGAAACTGATTTAGATAATAATACAAACCAACTTTTATTTGGTATTCAAGAGATAGCTGATAATTATCAAAAAAGAGATGGTAGTCAAACAATTACAGGCGATCTTGTATTTGAAGGTAGTACTGATGATGCTAACGAAACAACACTTTCAGTAACAAACCCTACTGCTGATAGAACAATAACAATACCTGATGTTACAGGTACAGTTGTAACCACAGGAGATACAGGCACAGTTACATCAACAATGATAAATGATGGAACTATTGCGACAGGAGATTTAGCAGACAGTCTTATAACAACTGCAAAGATTAATGCTGACGCAATTACTGGAGCTAAGATTGCAGATGATCAAATTGACTCTGAGCATATAGCAGCTGGTGCGGTAGATCTAGAACACATGTCTGCTAATTCAGTAGACAGCGATCAATATGTAGATGGGTCAATAGATACAGCACATATAGGTAATAGCCAAGTTACTACAGCAAAGATAGCTGGGCAAGCTGTTACTACAGCTAAAATTGCACCATTAAGTGTAACAACAGCAAAATTAGTTGATGACGCAATTACTACAGTTAAAATTTCAAATGCAAATGTCACTACAGATAAGCTAGCTAGTCAAGCTGTAACTACAGCCAAGATAGCACCATCTTCTGTAACGACAGCAAAAATAAATGATGCAGCAGTTACTCCCGCAAAACTTGCAGATTCAGCAGTACAAGAATCCAAAATACTTACTCAAGCTGTAACCACATCTAAAATTGGTAGCGAAGCTGTAACTACACCAAAAATAGCTGATAGTGCTATATCAACAGCTAAGATAGCAAATAGTGCAGTTACTTCAGCTAAGATTGCAGATGGAACTATTGTAAATGCCGATATAAATGCAAGTGCAGCTATAGCTGGTACAAAGATTAGTCCTGATTTTGGATCGCAAAATATAGTTACAACAGGTAATCTGACAGTAAGCGGAAACATGACTGTTTCTGGAACGACCACAACGATTGATACGACTACACTTACAGTTGAAGATAAAAATATTGAACTAGGCAAGGTATCAACTCCTACCGATACTACTGCTGATGGTGGTGGTCTTACATTAAAGGGTGCTACAGATAAGACGTTTCAGTGGTTAAATGCAACTGATAGCTGGACAAGTAGTGAGCATATTGCATTGCCTGATAATAAAAAGCTACAATTCGGTGCTGGTAATGATTTGGAGATTTTTTCTGATGGAACAAACTCAATTATTAAAGAAAGTACTTCCAATGGCTCATTAAAAATTTTAGGTCAATCTATTTTATTTAAAAATACAAATGATAGTGAAGTTTTTATAGATTGTCACCTTAATGGAAATGTAGAACTCTACTACGACAATAATAAAAAGCTAGAGACAACAACTAATGGAATTAATGTTTATAACAGTGGCATAGTATTTCAAACAACTGCAAGCGGTACGAATACATTTGGCAATATACAAATTCCTAATGACAATGGAAAAATACAACTTGGTACTTCTCAAGATTTACAGATATATCACAACGGAACGGATTCTGTAATAAGAGATGATGGTACTGGTAATTTAATTTTACAAACATTAAATTCAACCATTGCTGCTTATGTTAATACAAATGAACTTGCAGCAAAATTTATTTCAAACGGAGCAGTCGAACTATATTACGACAACAGTAAAAAGTTTGAGACAACTGCAAATGGTGTAAGATCACAAGGTACAGATCACAAGTTTGGTAATGGAACTGATAATACTGGGGCTAAAGGTAATAGACAAAGACTTGCTATTCTTGGAGATACTACAAACGGATCAATGTTACATATCAGGGGTGGATCTCCTGCTATATTTTTTGATCAAAGTAATGGTAACTTCAGTAAAATTTATCAAGATAATGTTAATTTAGCTTTTTATGCTGGAACCCCAGTATCAGAGGGAATAAATATATTAACACTTGATGATAATGGCAACATACAAATACCAAACGACAATGCAAAACTACAACTAGGTGCTAGTCAAGATTTACTCCTTCATCATGACGGAACACACTCGAAAATTCACACAGAAACAGGAAATTTATCATTATCAAGTGTACAAAAAGTTCAATTATCAAAAGCATCTGGTGATGGCGGTTCTAATTATGAAAAGATGGTTGAAGCCAATGTTAATAGTTCAGTTGATTTATATTTTGATAACTCTATAAAATTTTCTACAACTTCTACTGGTGCAAGTGTCACTGGTGCTATTCGTGCTACAGGTACTACAGCTTTAAGTGGTACCCCACATACTTATATTTTTGGTCAAGGAGGTACTGGGGAAACTGGTTTATCAGTTCGAGCCAGTGAAGCATCTATAGATTTAGTTGGTGATGATTCTGGTCAACATGCAGCAAGTATCTTATTAAGAACCACAGCAGATGGTATGGGTATGGTTTACAATCCAACCACTAATGTTTTTGCTATAAAAACTTTTGAAACTACTAATGATAATTTTCACATATCGAATACAGGATCTAATGTAAGTAATTTAGATACTCAATTTTCAATTACTAAAGATGCTGCGGTTAAGCTTAGTTACAATGGTAATACAACAATAGAAACTTTATCTACAGGGGCAAGAATTACAGGAGGCTTAACGTGTACTGCTGCTACTACTGGTTTAAAATTTAGTCAAAGTTCAGCTATAATAACTAACTCTGGAAATTATTTTAATTATAAATATGCTGCAGATGGTGATACTTCTGGGCAAAGAGGTATATCACTTGTTGGTAATGAACCAGCTATGGAAATTGTGGCTGATAATACTGGCAACCATACTGGATCATTCCTTATTAGAGGACAAGATGATGGTTTTGGATTCCTTTATAATCAAAACACAAGTAGATTAGAAATATTATCATTTACAGCATCTGCAGATAATTTTACTATTCATGCTGGTGGAAGTAATGTATCTAGATGTGATAATACTATTTCAATAGTTGAAAATGGTGCTGTCGAATTATTCTACGACAACAGTAAAAAGTTTGAGACAACCTCAACTGGAGCTAGTGTCACTGGTAATTTAGATATTCCTGATAACAATAAAATTAGGTTTGGTACAAGTAATGATTTACAAATTTATCACGATGGCAATAATTCGGTTATAAAAAATAGCACAGGTTATTTAAATATAAATTCAGGTCAGTTTGCTATTGGTAATCAAGATAATAGTGAATTTTATTTAGGAGCCGTAGTAAACCAAGGAGTAGAACTACGCTACGATAACGTTAAAAAATTTGAGACAACTTCGGCTGGTGCAACAGTCACAGGTTCGTTTGGTATAGGTATAACAAGTCCATCGAGACTTTTACATCAACACGTTGATAATTCATTTGCAAATTATCATTTATTTACTAATTCCACTACAGGATCAAGTTCTAGTGATGGACTTTTACTTGGGATAAATGCTACTGAAGATGGAGTTATCTGGAATCATGAAGATACAGCTTTAAGATTTGCGACAAATAATACAGAACGTATGACTATAAATTCATCTGGTAACGTACAAATACCAAATGACAATGCAAAGCTACAACTCGGTGCTAGTCAAGATTTAGAACTATCTCACAATGGAAGTACAACAGGTGTTATAGAAAATAATGTTGGTCAATTAGTTATCAGAAGTGATGAACCTAATAGTGGTTCTAATAAACTATGGCTGCAATCATATACAACTACTTTATCAAAAGTTGGCGGTCAAGAATATTATTTACGAGCTACTCAAGATGGATCAGTAGATTTATATTTTGACAACAGTCTAAAGTTTAAGACAACTTCAACTGGAGCTTTATTAGGCGATTATATTGTTGCAAATGTAAATACACTTACAAAAGGTGTACTAGATTTAGGTGCTCAGTATAGTAATACAGATGGAACTCCAAAATTATTTCTTTACAATGATACTAATGCTTATCTTGGTTTTGGAATTTCTAGTAATCAACTTGATGTATGTTTAAGCGCAAGTGCTTATGATTTTGTTACTTATCAAGGAACTACTGAATTATTTAGAGTTAAAGGTACTGGTCACGTTCAAATACCAGCAGATGATAAAAAACTACAGATCGGTGCTAATCAAGATTTAGAAATTTTTAAAGATGGAAACCACGTTAGAATTAAAGATAATCAAAGTGCAAATGGTTATGCAACAGTAATTAATTCAGATCATTTAAGAATAAACAATCTTGCTAATACTGAAAATCTTGCAAGGTTTGTTAAAGATGGAGCAGCAGAATTATTTTATGACAACACAAAGCGTTTTGAGACATTATCAAATGGCGCACAAATTGTAGGTATTGGTTATATCAGAGCAGGTCAAAACAGTGATGGTCGTTTAGCATTATATGCTGATAATGGTGATGATAATGATGATTTGTGGAGAATTAATGCTACTGCAACAGGATCAAATCTTACAATTGATAATTATGCTGGTGGTTCTTGGGAAACCAATATAAAAGCTATTGGTAATCAAGCAGTAGAGTTATATTATGACAACAGTAAAAAGTTAGAAACATTTTCTGCAGGACTAAGAACTGAAGGGAGACTTAGATTTAAATCTCCAAGTGCGGTTACAGGACAACAAGATGGAAGAATTGAATGGGCAAATGAAAATGAAATTGGAATTATGGCTAAGATCCATGTTGATAGAACAGCAATTAGCTTAGCTCCTTCTGATTTAGTATTTTCTACTGCAGAAAATGTAGTTAGCCCTCAAGCTCAAGAACGTCTGCGTATTACCAGTGGAGGTAATATACGAATACCAGCAGATGATAAAAAACTACAAATTGGTGCTAGTCAAGATTTAGAAATTTATCACAACGGAACACATTCATATATTGAAGATACTAAAACAGGAACAAGTCACCATTTAAATATAGTTAGTAATCGATTTCAAGTTCTTAATCAAGCCAAAACTGAACATATAGCTAAATTTATTGAAGAGGGAGCAGTAGAGCTATATTACGACAACGGTAAAAGGTTTGAGACTACAAGTACTGGTGCGAAAGTTAAAGGTGGTGGTGGAACTGCCATACTAGATGTAATCCATAATAATGGAACACAAGGTATAGGTATAGACTATAACACTATTCTAACATTAGGAACCAATACTGACCAACCTATAAAATTAATTCCAAGAGGTACACATGCATCTGAATCTGCTGTACGACTTTACTTTGGTAGTAATGAAAAATTTAGAACAACATCAGATGGGGTAAGAGTTATTGGAATACTAAATCTAGATTCCCATATAGCAATGGGTGATGGCGATATTATTCATCTCGGCTCTGGTAACGATTTCAGAATTTATCACGATGGAACGACTAATTATATTAGAACAGAAAATGGTTCAATACATATTATAAAATCTAATACTGAAAATATTGCAAAGTTTATTCCAGATGGAGCAGTAGAACTCTATCACGACAATTCTAAAAAGTTTGAGACAACTTCAAGTGGTATTACTGTTACAGGTTCAGTCACTACGCAAGATATGAATATGTCAAACCTTAACGGTAGTGCTAACGAAGTAGATAATACAAAAGGCAGTTGGTCAATTCAAGAAGGTTCAAATGATTTATTTATTATTAATCGTATAACTGGTAAAAAATATAAATTTAATCTTACTGAAATAAGTTAGGAAAACAATAAAAGACAAAAGCTTGACACGTTGATATTATTAAAATAATTACAAACTTTTTATGTCAAAATTATCTGAAAGATGCGAACAACGTAAGGCAGAAGCAGAAGCTCTTGCTAATAAGTACAACGCAGGTGTTGAAGAGGCACAAAAGCTAAACAACGCCAATGCACAACTTCTTGAACAGTTTAAAGTTGCTAATGCTAAGTATGCAGAACTTGTTGAACTTGTAAAAGAAGAAGAAGGTGTAGATCAATCTACAACAGAAGTTGTAGAATAACAGTAAAAATTCAACCAAAATTATCATGGCTATCACCTACACATGGGAAATCAACGGCACTGCTTGTAAAAGAGATGTTGCCGATGGTTATTTTACAAATGTTGTCTATCGAGTAAAAGGAATGGACGGCACCGAAGAAAAGGCAAGACGCACAGGCGAAATAACCTATGTCAAGCCTGAGTCACTTCCATCTGGATTCATTGCTTACGATACTTCTGCAAAAACTCCAGATCAGGCAACGATGATAACCTGGGTCAAAGATGCACTTGGAACGGATGAAGTTACTGCTATTGAAGCTGGATTAAAAGCAGAAATTGATTTAATTAATACACCAGTACAAGCTACTGGCGTTGCATTTTAATTAGATTTATCTGTTAATTGCCTACTTAATAGCCCTGATATTAAATATATTGGGGCTATTGTTGGTATTAAAAGTAGCATTGATATAATAAGGGTATGACTTATTGCACGGAGGATAGCTTCTTTTACCATGTTTCAAAAAATTGCTAATGTTTTGAGTATTATCTCATTTGTAATGGTAGCTTCGATGAGTGG
>VTLG01009115.1_pt1 | contig 11601 bp, 15 predicted proteins | sample 4694571 | NCBI WGS metagenome assembly VTLG01 (sample SAMN12604809, study PRJNA352737) | marine metagenome | biome: ENVO:00000447; feature: ENVO:00000209|ENVO:00000569|ENVO:01000036; material: ENVO:00002151; isolation source: viral sequences binned using virsorter ... | reverse complement strand
CGTGCCGTCCCACCTAAACGCTGTTGCGGTGTTGCTTTGAGCGTGAATTGTAGTTCTTTTTGCTAACTCAGTCCCTGATCCGCTTGGATAAGCCATCTGCCGACTCCTTGAAATTATTTGTTAATAACCGAAAACCAGACTGGCATGAAAATTGGTCTGGTAGCAGTTTCCTTTGCTATAAAGTTTTTTTGTTGTCGATGTCTCAAAATCTTTTCCTGCAACAATTTTCTCTCCTGAATTGGTAGTGACAAACTGCAGGTAGGATGTGCCTCCCTGATTGATGTTCAGTGCATCTGCCAAATTATCGGTCAGGGATAACTTGTTGAGAGTCGTGTTCCCGCCAAAGATGATGTCCAACCCGACTGCTGCATCTGCAATTGAAATACTGTCACAATCAATGTCTCCAACATTCGTTATATTCCCGTTATCATTATCTAAGGAGGTGAATGATCCTGCTGCTGGAGTTGACCCTCCAATCACGGTTCCATCTATGGCACCTCCATCAATATCCACTTTGCTGATGTCCACCTCTCCCGAACCCTTGGGTGCAAGCGTCAGGTTGATATTGGTGTTGTCCCCAATTGCAGATATTGATGGAGCATTCCCAGTTGCAGCATTGGTGATCCCAATATGGTTGACTGCCGATCCTGTGGCAGTGAAGTCGATCAATTCGTTCTGGCTTGCATCGGCAATTAAATCCGACATGGCGTTGACTGCTGCGACAATACTATCAAGGTCTGTATTTAGTGATGTCCCCCAGACATTCGTGTCGCCTGCAACCGTGGGCTTCTGCAGATTTTTTGCAGTCCCGGCACTCTTAGAGTAGGAATAAAAGTCGGAAGTATTGGTCGCCATAGTTATCTATAGTAAGCAGGGTTTGATACGGCACCAGAGAAGTAAGGTCGTTTAATATTCATCTTCAATGCGGTTTGCGGATACTCTCCTCGTTCGTCCTGTTCGACAAGTTCGTGCATCCTCTCCTCCATCAGAGCTTTCCAGGTTGCAAGTCTGGGATCATCCATCAAGTAGGGTGCGCTATGAACAAGGCTTGAATAGACGTAGAGGTCTGGATGTGATGCAAGGATGAAATTGGAGGCATTGGAGTCGGACAGTGCAGCGATCTTTTTGTACCAGGATATTTCAACGGTATAAGTACCATCCGGCACAGGCCCAAGTTCCAATGAATATCCCAGCATCGAATAGACGATTGGTCTCCCTGATGCACCTCCTCTAGCATAGCGGAATTCGTCCATTGCCTGGGGTGATTTATATTCAAGAACGATGGGTCCGCCTGATGTTGGTTCAAGTGAGATGTTTCGGATATCGAGGAAGTCTGCGTCCAGATTGCTCGACAGGTTCGTGAATTGGTTTGTGACGGAAAGACTGGTCCGGTTGACCATCCCCCTCACCCTCAGACGACGATTGAACTCGGCCTCCGCAAATGCAATGAATTTCTCAACCACCGTCGTACCGTCGGCCTGATCTGTCGCCAAGTCGGATCGATTGAGGAAATCCCCAATGGTAGCCCGTAAATTCGTAAACGAGTCAACTGCCATCAGTTCGCCAGTGTTTCAGGTGAGTAGTATTCATTCATCAGGGTTTTGATGCCTCCAATCATGTGGGGAAACTCATCTTCCTTCCATTGCATATATTTTTCGATCTGTCCTGTTTTCGATGCAATCCTCTCCCAGTCCTCCTTTTCCTCCTTCAAATCTCCCCATGCATCCAGACTATATTTAAGAGTCCCCAGCTCTTCGGCAATGTCCTGCATTGCATTAGCAAAGAACCAGTTTCCACGGGTGAACAAAGGACCGACGGAGTGCATCAACTGATGACCGATGCATGGATGTGCCGGAAGCTTGTCGTTGTGTTTCCCATCCGGTCCATAAACCACATCCCAAGGTCCGCAATATCTGACCAATCTCTTTGCCCAATCCAGTTGGGGGGTGAAGTTCTCTGAAAGAAAAAGGTAGTTTTTCTGTGATGGATAAAGTTTCAGAATATCCTCGAACCGTTCAGCCTCCTCCCATCCCTCGGGAAGTTCGGCATCTGATCCGTTCTTGACGCACACCCCTTTCCAGTCGGCAGTTTTCATCAGGAACTCAGCCCGTCCTTTATGGTGTGCCTCAAAGAAGATCAAAGAGGAACCATCGTCTTTTGGATCTTCCACCTGGACGTGAAGTTCATGGTCCTTTTCCATCTTCGTATAAAAAGACTCTGACATCTGTGCCATGTCCATCGAATAAGCCATGTCGCCCATGTGCTTGACCATTCTGGACAGGTCATGGTCGATGTGGATTGGACATCCGAGTGCCTTGATTTTCCGGCAAAAGTAAATGTCTTCTCCAATGCATCCCGGTAAATGATCAGGGTCAGGCTCGAATGCAAACCATGGCAGTTCAAAACCTGGAGTTGCAAAGACCCTCATGTCGATCATCATCACCGCACAACCGACCTGATCCACCTCTTCCAGACCATGCTTGTCAGGAGTGGAATAAATATACCTTTTTTCTTTTGTGAATGCTGTTGGATAGGTTGGTAGTTTCCTTCTGACGCAATTCGCTGCAACGATAGGTTGGTTCCATTTCAGGATTTGGTTGACAGTGTCGAATGGAACGATCATATCACTGTCGATGAAAAGCGCATGGGTTGCACCCCACCTGTGTGCCATTGCAACGAGACGGTGCCTGGAGTCGGGAATGATGGAGCACTGAACCCCGAAGACCTTAATTTCCTTTGTGCCTCCGTCGTAATAGGCATCGGAGAATGTTGCAACCATGTTGGTGATGCACTCCGCAGTGTTTGCATTCCATGTCCCGGTTGACGGAACAAGAACCGCAATTTTAAGATCCCAGGTCGGAGTTTTTACAGTTTCCCCGGCCACGTCCGAAATGCCTTGTTTTCCGGTTTGTTCGCCCATTCTTTCCATCGTTTTGTGTCAAGGTGCCATCCTTCCCGGTACGCACGATTGTAGACAACTTCAGGGATATAGGCTGCGTGTCTCCATTCCGTGCTCGGGGTAAGCTCAGACATATCCTTGGCTGCCTGAACGATGTGGTCCACCTGTTGAGTTTCGGAGATAATCAAATCCCCGTCCGGTGATTCGTGGAACCCCTCCGCCATGTTTGCAGAGGAGTCCCAGTCTAGAAGTCTGTCAAGACTCATTTAAGATGTAATGAGATCCGCAGCAATTCCCATGGCTGCCTGATTCCTCATTTCAAGGGTGTATTCCACGGTCAGCATTCTCTTCTCGGCATCCCCGGTTTTCGCCAGTTCAACGAGATCGAATTCACGCAGAAAACCTGTTGCAGCATATTCAGGGTCAATGATAATGGCCGAGCGTTCCCGAGAGAACCTGTTGGGAATTACGGTAATATCACCGAAGTCGGATGCATAAAGCGACGCTGCACCCTGAATGGTTCCGATTGACACATTCTCCCGTGCACTTGCACGACCAGAGAAGTCGGACACACGTTGTTTATTAACCGGACCCACCATCAACAATTTGGGATCTCCTCCGCTTGAATAAACCTGTTGGACTACGTCCTTCAGGATTGCCTCGGTGAACGTCCTCAAATCGGATGCACCAGCATCTCCCGGTGTGGCCGTTGTGCCAGTCCCAGGATCAGTCCCAGTCGTCGTCCCAGTACCTCTGGAGGTATTGGTGCGAATCCAGTCCTCAAGGCTTTTCAAGGCCCGTGTTCCGGTGAGTACTGGGGTCTGGTTTTGGGTCATAATGAACTCCATATCCCGCTTTAGCTCTTTCGAGGATTTAGCGACCTGATATGCAGTTTCACTTGTCCTGCCAGCTTTGTTTACGACGTTCTGCGTGTTCGATACGATCACCGTTTTACGGGAGATCTGACACACATTCGATTCACGGACAGTCGGTACGACTGCGGTGAATGCGGTTACGTCGTCACCCTCGGGGAAAGCATTTGCTGCGGCAGCCGCAAGGGTGTCTGTTTGCCACTCGTGAGTGACTGCCTCACATTGCACACGTCCTATCGCACTGATAAAAGGTGTGTCAAATGGGGCTATGTTGTAGATTGCATTTGTCAAATCCTCACGGTCACCGACCGCTGCGGATGTGAGAAACGTATTCGCTATGGCAGCCATTTTGGCCTCCTACTGAATAAATTGTTCAAAAACAGAAGCTGCGTCACGGATGTGACCCGACTTCTTGAGTTGCGCCATCGCTTTGCCTCTCCGTAGCTGATTTGGTTCACGGGACTCGGACGATCCAGGTGCCAGTGTTTTGCCCTCGCTTGCTGGTCGGATCTTCCCTCGTTTCGCCTGCAACTGGTCGTATTTCATAGCTTTCTGCAATGCAATGACGGCACGGGAATCATACATCCCGGCAAGTTCTTGCTCAGAAAAACCCAATGATTTCCCATACCGACGGATCTGGATTTTTTCCTTGTGTGCAAGTTCCTCGTCCTTCCATTCTGGAATGAGCTCTTGTAATACCTGCCTCTGTTCATCGACGGCTTTTTGCAATTCAGCCTGTTTCATACCGACGGCTGCCTGCTGAAGTCGTTGCTGTTCAGCCTGTTGTTGCTGGCGGATCTCCCGTTTCTCTCTCCACAGTTCACGTTGCCTGATCCAATCGATTGGGTCGTCTGCATACAGCTTATCCCAATCCGGTTCAGGCTCTTCTGTGGCTTGCGTCTGGTTAGCAAGTGCGTTTTGGTACTCGTTCATGATCGCACTCATCTGGGCCTGCTGGGTTGCCAGTGATTTGCGTTCATTTGCAAGTTCCATTGTTTTGCGTGTGTAGTCCGAATTTCGAGAATACCCCTTTTGAAGCTCTTCAAGGGTCACCTCGGTATCTTCTCCATTGACTTTGACCGTGTACAATGGAGGCGACTCTGCTGGTTCCTCTGAAACCTCATCCAGAATTTCCTCTCCCTCAGACCCTTCCGCTACGATCTCGTCGGCTTCTGCCACAGAGACCTCTTCAACGCTGGCGTTCTCCTGTGGATTCTCCTCTGGTCTGGGTCCATCAATGAGTGCAGCGAATGCCTCGACATTGTTTGACCGTGATCCTCCTTGGAGGGTGTCAACGGCACCAGTTTCCTCTGCCATTATTGTATTCCTCTCTCTTTTTGTTTTTGTGCAACGAACCCGTCGTTTATGCAGCGGGTCAGTTCATCTCTGATCATTTCAAGGGCCTTCAATTTTGCCCATATCGCCTCCCTTTCGGGACCATCCGATTCACCGGACGACCTCCACCTGGAAGTCAGATCCTCGTCTATTGCAATCATTGCCTCGTTCATAATTTCAGGCAGTTCGGCTGCCCTCCTTCCATCGGCAATTTTCTGTGCCTGAGTTTTCGCTTTTTTAGGCATCTGTATTTCTGTGCGTTATCCTCTGCCGATCAATTGCTGCCTTTATGGTTGCAACGTCGATTGAGGTGTTGTACCGATTTTCCAGTTCTGCAATTTTGATCTGTAATTCTGCCTCCATCTTGTCTCTCTCCCGGTCATCCTTTTGTGCCATTTCCTGTCTGTCCAGTTCGAGTTTCGCTGCCTCGATCTCCATGGATGCCTGGATTTGCTGTCTTTGAACTTCAGCCAAAAGCTCTTCAGGAGTTGGTTTTGGAGGCTCTGGTTTAGGAGGTTTATATTCCTGATTCCCAAAATAATTTCCCACATCCTTCAGTCCGGCCAGCTCGACAGTTTTCTGGAGGGTGTTCACATACTGTTTCAAACCAACGAGCGGATTGTTGTCTCCCATTTTCTCGAAAATCTGTTCCTGCTTGTTGATGATGTTCATTAGAGTCCCGACCTTCTCCGAGGTCGATGAATCTCCAATTGCAACATTCACCTCAACATCGAAATGGGAGTTCCATGTCCGTGGGTCCATCGGAATGTAACCCTTTTCCAGGCGTATCATCCGAGGTTTTTGTTGATGCCTCATGACCATCCGCTGGATGGCACGGTAGATGCCTTTGAGGGTCTCCGCAAAGTTCCGGCTAACCAGTTCGAGCTGCTGCTGGCTTGCACTCATCTGGGCCGATACCGCAATTGCCGTCGATGACTGTAGGTGCTCCGGTGTCAGTCCGGCACTGGTTCGTGTCATTCCGGTACGGGCTTCCTTCAATTCGTCTAAATACTGCATCATGGGAAAGGCTGCCTGTCCTACGAACGGCAATGTCATTTGCTGAATGCTCCCAGGTTGTTTCTGACGCAGGATGCTTCCCATTTCCGTAGACAGGCAGTCCTCAATGTTGACCTGTGTGTCAACTACTGCGAGTCTTGGGAAAATCGAGAGAGCTAGGGAGTCCAGCATATTGCGTAGTACATGACTCTTGATGTTCTGGATGTCTCTCGTAATATCGAAAACCGACATCCCTCTCCATCGATGCGCTTCAGGGTAGGGGGTGAACACATGAAACGGTTGCTCGTTGACAGGTTCGTTCATCACAATTTTGTGTGCTCCCCCGGCGGTGCATATCCTCCGTAATTCCGCAATTCCGTCACCGTCGAAATCGATGTAGATATAAGACTCTATATATAGGACTGATTTCATCGACTCGTCATTCCTCTGATCATAGAACAAGAATGAGGACGGATTTCGTTGGTAGGCTTCCTGATTGTATGCCAGCTCGTCTGCCACTCCGGCATACTGTTCCATGACCTCTGGGTCGTAACCCATCTGCGTCAACTCGGAGACGGTAACGAAACGACGTTGGGCGACAATCTGTGCGTCCTGTATGGACCTTGCCCGTCTGTCGATCAAAAACTCTTCCGGTGGAATTGCAACGCATTGAACACGTCCGTCATGTGTCCGTCGTCGAATGACGGCATCATGCAACATCGGTGGTTCAGGGTTTGGAGGCTGGACGATTGTTCCGTCCGGCATCACCTGTGGTTCCTGGGGTGGGGGCGGTTGCCAGTCAGGGTCGGGGTAGGAGTCAACGGAGGTGTCTTCGTTGTCGTTGTCCATCAGGAGGACTTGCAGTTCCTGTTCTCCCAGTCCGGTGTAACGTGCCTCTTCGATCTCCTCCAGTTCAAGCCATGATGTTTTTATTATTCCAACTCTTTTTAAAAGGGCATCCTGAAATGCAGCCTCGAATTGCTGAAACGAATTGTTCTCCAGAAGGATGTGAGAGACATATGCGGTCATTTGTTCGGCAAGTTCGACATCCTCGGGTCCATGAGGGACGAATTCCAAAGACTTCTCCGAACCAAAGAATGTCCTCATGAGCGAGGGCATCATCTGCATGATGGTGTCCCTGACATCCTGGGTGACCACCATGGACCGTCCGGTTTCCTCATCACCGAATGGCTCCCCACGGTAGTATCTGGTCGCCTCGGCCCTTACCGGGGACTCATCCTCATCGATGTGGTTGATTGCGTTTTGAATGAGGCTGACCACAACACCCGAAAGCTCCAGTTCGGTCATTGGTTGCGGTCCGGCCTTGCCCGATTCGTCTAAAAATTCACGGGCTTCTATGTCGTCATTTGGGGAGATTGGCATGGGTAGAGGGTTCCACCCTGGGAAAGCCAGTTTCAACCCCTCCTCCAAACCTGTTTAAAACTATTATTTTAAATTAATTACTTATCTAATTGATTTCATTGGCAATCTTTTTTCACTATTTTACTTGACATACTATAGGATAGTGCTATTATATAACCATGGTACTTAATGATAACCCAAACAAAGGAAACGCAATGAAAATCATCAGCAATAAAGACGGGTGTAGCGGAGAGAAGTGGAAGACTTTTGCTTCGTATGAATCTCCCACTTATAGGATCGTATTAAACGGAGTAACGGTCGGCTCAATAGAAAAATCACCTCACTATTATTTTAAAGAGGCGTGGTTTGTCTTTTTTAATAAAAGCCTGACCAGTAGGGAGAGTGAATCTTTCCAACTATTTAAGGATGCAAAGAATTTTGCCCTAACTGGAGAAAAAGCAAAATGGTGCGGTAGTAATGTCAGAAATTTATATTAAAAACATAAACCAAAGGAAAGGAAACGCAATGAAAAAGGTAATTGAAATTTCAGAAAAACAGGAAGAGGTAATTTTGAAAATCTTGGAACAAGTCAACAGCACACTGTCGTTTGAAAAATATTTAGGAAGTTACGTTGAATCAGAAGACACTCACTTCGCATTAACTCCCGCTGAAAAAAGATCCCTTTCAAGCGGGATTGATGCAATTCATGACACGAGCACTAACTGGGAAGACTTACATAACTAAGCAACCATCCAAAAGGACAACAGATGAAATTCCCAGACCTTCCAGAGGAGTTGCGTAAAGCTCTACTGGAAAAGAGGGCGGAAAAGGGGGCGAATATTACGCCCCATAAAACGCCCCTTATACATTTATATATAACCCTCCTGAAAAACCGCCTCTCAAAACACGAAAGGACACAATGAAAATCTCAAGAACAGCAGAACAGCACGGTTTCGGGTCCATGCCTTGGAAATGGGTATCCCGAATGACGGATGAGGAAAGGCAAGCTTGCCGAAATGGAGAACCCGTCTTTTTCCTGTCGTCCCGGCTTTCCGGTGGACGGCATGGAACCTTCTGGAGGAAAGCCTTGTGGAGTGGAAGGCACTACATCCCTCGGACTGTTACCCAAGACGAGTTGACCGAACTGGTTAATTTTGTCTGGACTCTGAAACCGTCACAACGTGGGAGGGTTCAATGAAAACCCTCCTCATCCTCAGTTCAATCCTACTGGCGGGATGCACACCCAAAGGTCCGGGCTACCGGATTCATGTTGCAAATCCAGTCTCCATCTCCTATGAGATGCACGGGGCTTCCTCAGAGGTGATCTTCGGTCATGCAGAAAGGTACTGCAACCAATGGGGAAAGACCTCCGAATTCATGTACCAGTTGGGGGGTCTTGTGGTCGCATTCAGATGCTTCAATCCTCCAAACCCAAACACGGAACCATGCACAAGACTGGATGGATGTCCGTACAAAATGAACCAACTCTACAAACTACGTTTACTATGACCCCTGAATCGTTTCAAAAAGCAAGACAGGTGCTTGGGTTCACCCAGACCAAAATGGCATCAGAACTTGGTGTGTCCATGCAAACTATACAAGCATGGGAACAGGGAAGGAATCCCATTGCCAGACCGATTGAACTGGCAGTGATGCACCTCCTCAACCAGTACAAACCCAAATAAAGAGTCATTCAATGACTCGTCGGAAGTCATTCAATGACGCTAATTTCAATTTCTTTTATTACACCTTTGTGTTGAAACGACTGACATCATCGTCTCAAAACGTCATTCAATGACTCAACCAGTACAAACCTAGATAATCCCTCCAATATTCCTCAACAAAGGTCCGTTCTTTCCTTTTGAAAACTTACCTGATGCCCATGCAGCCTGAGTAGCGAAAGTCAGGCAAAAGGCATCGGCACAGTCAGGAGAGGAACCGGACCTTTTCTTCATTGCCTCTTTCGATTCGACCTTGAGTTTCCCGGCACTGTTGTGTCCATATTTGGGCAGCACCAACTCTCCGGCCAACCTCTCATCCTCCCGTGGAATTTTAACATCCTTCGACTCCAGCCACTCCCGAGCTTTGAACCACAACTCTGCACGGAGATTCAAATAGTTGGACCCCATCGACGGACTCTCGGATACGTTGATCCCCGTGACCGGAGCACCAAGCTCCGTCAGCCTGTCCACCACTGCACTCCCCAGTCCAATGGAATCCACAAGGATGCTGTCGCATTCCGCATCAGACCCCTTCACTGAATCGTACATCTCCATGATCCGTCCCGTCGTCTCCATAAGGTCCAATTTCCTCCAGACCGTGACAGGCTCAAGCACCTGATTGCCCTGACGGATACAGACCGCAGTTGCATCATCTCCAAAACGTGCAACGTCCACTCCCCAGTAAATCGGTTCCGACTCATGCAAGGCCACATCCCTCATCTGAGCACCCTCGACCAGTTCCAATGAGATCAGACTGTCACTGTCGGAGGTTGGGAACTCCCCAAGGCACCGGACCGCATAGACAGAAGACTCCTCTCCATACTTCTTTGCCATCATGGGGACGTAGTCCTTCCCAACCAGTGGGTTGTCGATACATGAAACCTTCATCGTAAACCAGTCCTCCCTCATCCGGTGATGGGTGTCGTAGAAGTACCCCTGAGACCTCACAGGATTGCCCAGAAGCAGCATCACCGCACGTTTCGGTGCCGTCATCGAAGAACCTGCCGAAATGAAAATAGAGTCACTACATGCACTGGCTTCGTCCACCACCAGGAGCACATTCTCAGAGTGTATTCCTTGGAGACTTTGCGGACCCGACTCATCCGCACGGGCAGTCCTGGCACTGATGAATGCCTCCGTTGGTGCTCCTATCAACGTCACCCTGTCCGAGAAAACTTCCAGCAAATCCACCAGACTCTGAGGGAGTTTCCTGATGTTTGCCTTCAACTCCGCCATCAGCGAATCCATAAGCTGACTCTGACTCGGGCTTGTGCAGACAACCTTCACTGGAAAGTGGAAAAACAGGAACCACAACATACCCCACGCTGCACAGGCACTCTTTCCCACTCCATGCCCCGAGCGGATCGAAAGCCTCGATTTTCGTGTAATCTCCTTCAATACCGTCTTCTGCCAGGGCAACGGATCAATACCCACCACATCACGGACCCATCCGGCTGGATCATCCGCATACTTCGAGAGCATCGTCCTGTAGATATTGTCCATCACATTCCAGTCAAATCAGCGTTAAATCCCAGTCAAATCCCAGTCAAATCACCGTCGGCACCATCTCCATCGAACCAGACCGCAGGGATTGCACGTTTCTCCGGTTTCGATCCAACCACCTCATCCCTCCTGATCTCACCACCGGACTCCAGAAACACACGAACCGCCTCATCCACCTCTGCCTGGGTGATCTTCAAAACACGTCGCCCCACCCTCGGAAGTATCCGGCTTCTGAACTTATGCTGCTGATGGATACTGTAAGTCTTTCCCATTCTTTCCCTTGCGCCAGTGACCCCTCACCCAGACCAATTTGTGCTCGGCAAATTCCCTCCAATGTCCACGGACCCATGTACGACCCCTTCCAAAACCACTCAAATAACTGATAAATTCTTTTATAACCCGACCCCTGACTTTTTTACTTCGTACTATATTTAAATAGCTCATATCTCCTTCCTTGGTATCAGACACACAGGAATCGACTCCATCTTGTGCCTGTTCTGTTTTTGCAATTCCCTGAAACGATCCATGTGCTCAGAGTCAACGTCCTCTCCCCCCTTCATGCACCTCTCCAAAACCGAGTACGACATCCCCAACTGATCCTCATCCGTCCGTCCATCCAACCACAACCCGTCCGTCGGACGTGCATCGAGTATCCTCCGGTCTATCCCCAACACCTCCCCCAACTCATAAACCTCACTCTTATACAAATCTGCAATCGGACTCAAATCCACTCCTCCATCACCATGCTTGGTGAAAAACCCCACTCCAAAATCCTCCACCCTGTTACCCGTTCCCACCACCAACCCCCCAACAGATCCGGCTACCTGATAAAGCACCACCATACGCATCCGTGACTTGCTATTGGCAAATGCATGATCATCCAAAAACTCATGACCCACCAACAACCGAAACT
>VTLG01008475.1_pt1 | contig 11602 bp, 5 predicted proteins | sample 4694571 | NCBI WGS metagenome assembly VTLG01 (sample SAMN12604809, study PRJNA352737) | marine metagenome | biome: ENVO:00000447; feature: ENVO:00000209|ENVO:00000569|ENVO:01000036; material: ENVO:00002151; isolation source: viral sequences binned using virsorter ... | reverse complement strand
AATAAACTAATGATGGAAAAGTAAACTTAGTAGCTGTTGTAGCATCTTCACTTATATTTACTTCTGTTGGTAACAAACTAACATCTGAAAATGGTAATATAGTTTGTGCAGGATAACCATTTAAAGTATCTCTAATTTGTAATGAAACAGGTAATCCATTATCATCTTTTGACTTGAAATATAAATCAATATCTGAAATAAAAACACCATCTGGATATAAAGTTTCATCAATTAAAAATGTTTCTGCGAGAGGATCAAACCATCCACCAACATTAACTCTATTAAAAGTATTTGTAGTAGTTCTAAAATCAGTTGCACTACCTTGTCCAAATGATTGTACTCTTGGAACTCTGGAAGCTACTACTACATTTTCTTTTGTTTGCAAAAGTCCTTGTGCTTGATAAATAACCTCACCATATGTAGAAGCAGTAACTAAATCACCAACTGTATTATCAACTAGAAGAAATTGTCTTTCACCAGTTCTAAATCTTAAAGTGGTTGAACTCGGAATAGCAAAAACCAATCCATCAATTGAACCTGCATCATCTGTATATATTGCTCCACCTAATGAACCACCAGAAGGAGTACAATAAACGGCTACATCTTCACTATCAAAAAACGGATAAACTCTTGTGTTGGGTTTCATCCCCCTGACTTGTATTGTAATATTTCTTGCTCTGATAAAAGGAACAATTGAAACATCAACAATCCTATCACCAATACTATTCCTAACAGTATCAGTTCCAGTAATTTCATTTCTTATTCCTGATCTTGATTGTGTAACAGTAGCTTCAACTGTTTCAGTAGTTCTCCTTCTAATGGGCCAACCACGACCAGCTCTTTCAATACTATTTGAACTTGCTAATACTGTTTCTCGTCCTGTACCATTCGTTTGCCAATCATTAAATTGTGTTCCAAAACTTAAACCAACTAAACTTTCCCACGCATCATTTTCACCTTGAATATTAACTATAACTTCTGGATTAGTAGTAGTATCAATCCAGTTATCATTAGGTGGTGTTAAATCTACAGTACCTACCCAAGCCAATACTGCAAAAGGATTAACATTAATTGCTTTACTTGCAACTGTTTGATTGACTAATGCAGTTGTTGTATACGGAAGAGTAACACAATCACCTGTTTTTTGCACACCAGAAGAAGATCCTGTATTAAAAATTAAATCAGTTATATTAGAATTAAAACTAGGTCTTAAAATCTTTTCATCAAAGTCAATAGCACATTTATAATCTGGACTTAAAACATTACCAACACTATGACCATTGAAATTATCAACTAAAATTCCATTTTTAAATCTATCTAAACCAGCAGTATCTTTAATAGTTAAAGCATCAGCTTCTTTTTCAAGTAAAGAAAGTGAAGTATAATATTCTACGTTACTTAATCGTTTTTCAATTTTTCCAATATCTCTCATTGTATATCTTTTATTTTCAATATACTGAGTTGTAACATCGGAAGAGTTAAAAGTATAAGCAGGAAGATAAATTGTAAATAAATCCATTGTACCATTAAGTCTTGAAGGTGGAACTAAATTCAACGAAGAAATACCTTTATTATTTCCAAACTTTCTTTCTCTACTTAAAAATACAGTATCAGTTCTTGGTAGATAATAACTATAATCAGCAGACCAGTTTGTATTTGGAATAGGTAATTCAATATTTTCAATAGTAGTTGCACTATCAGCTCTCCGTGGTCGAAAATCAACACAATCTCTAAGTTCAACTTTTTCACCAGTTACAGGACTTGTATATATTGGAACATTATCAAAACCAATAGCTGTTACATAAGAATCAACTGAAAGATATCCAACACCTGCATGAGCAAAATAATCATATACGATAGCTATTCTTCCTGTTGGTCCTGTTTGACCTGCTTTAAGTTTTATACCTCCATGATCGTAAAAATTATCTCGTTGACCAGTATCTAATTCATATCTGCTAGTCAGGTCTGTACTACCAGCTGCAACTGATGTAACAGTTTTTGTAACACTACTTGTTCCACCTGTAATTGTTTCTGCAACAAAAGTTCCAGACACAACAACATAAGTAACAGTAGTTGTGCTGGCCGCTCCTACTATGACGATTCCTGTAGCACCTGAAGTTCCACCCGTAATCGTTTCACCTGCTGTTAAATCTCCAGCAGCACTTGTAACAGTAAGTGTTGGTAATGTTGCATTAGCACTACCATTAGCAGAATCATATACTGCATGAAGTTTATACACATCCGCTTTAGCTATTGAATCATAAGCAAGAGCAGTTGTATTAGGTCCTGTTACATCTAATACATTACTTTTAAGTATGGTTTTTGCTCTTTCTTGTTTACTATCAATATTAATTGTTGCAATAATATCTGCTGTAAAATTTGCTGAACCAGTATTATCATTAAAAGTAATCGTTGTATTTGCAGGACCGTTGACTGTTACAGTTTGTCCGGAACTATCAAATGCAACTTGTGCTCCAACAGCTAATCCTGAATTACCAGCAGTTAAAACAGTTGTTGTATAAAATTCTCTTTTATTAGTATCACTTAATGCACCTGTACCTGTAAATGTTTCGGTCGAACTGGCAGTCGAAATTGTTGCAACTCCACCTGTAAAAGTAACATTCTCAAAAACTCTCTTTATTTGATAACTTGTATCAACAACACTAGTACTATCACGGATAGTTTTTATAGTATCTTGTGGAAGTTTAAAAACTAAACTATTCTCAGATGTTTCAAATAATTTAGCATCTCCACCAGATACACCACCTAATTTACCCGTATCATCAATATTTGCTTTTGCAGTTATTCCTACTGGATTCAACACAACAGTTCCGGCTGCACCTGTACCACCACCACTAGAAAAAGCAACTGTAGGTACTGAAGTATAACCAGTTCCTGCATTGGTAATAGAAACAGAAGCTACAGCATTACTTGAAAGAACTGCTGTACCTGCGGCACCAGATCCTCCACCACCACTAAAAGTAACAGTAGGTGCAGAAGAATAACTTGAACCACCAGCAGTAACAGTAATAGAAGATACAGTAGATGCTGTTAGATATGTTGAATTAGGAATAGTAATACATTCTACTGCACTAAACGCTGAACTTGTCATAACAACATCATACAAATACATATTGATAATTTGAGTTGCACCTGTTCCAGAAACATAATCAATATTTCTTACTTTTGCTGTACCGATTTTAGTAGCAGAATAATTAGTAGGACTTAGTAAACTAACACTTGCATGAGCCGCATTATGTAAATCAACTACACCATGAGAAGTAATATTAAATAATCCATTATAATCTTTTGTAACAACAAAGTTTCCATATTGCATTAATCTATCAAAATTATTTACATCTACAAAATCTCTTGCTCTATCTAATGTAATATCAGTTGATATAATTGTTTCAAATTCAAACCCTTCAATAAATGCTTTACCAGGGTCAAGTCTAACAATAAATTTTGTTGCATCTGAGGGATGATCTTTTAATTGAATATTAAAAGCTCTAACTGTATAACTACCAGATTCATCATAAGTCCTTCTTGCGAAAGTTTCTTCTAATACAGAATAAATTGGTATTTTAATATCTTTTTCTTTGATACCAGCATTGACTCGAAGTATTTCATAAAAATCTAAATCATCTGTAGAAGTTAAAGTTTTCTTTGCCAATGTTAATACAAGCTTTAATCTATCAGAACCAGGTGCTGCAAAGTTAAAAGAACCCTGTGCATTATCAAGTAAAGTAGAATCTTCACCAGAATCAACAACCGTTTCTGCAACTGAAATTCCTGTTTTATATGAAGGTGTATTAGAAAATTTCTCAAGTATTAAAGTTTGTTTTGCTATCTTAATAAAATTACCACTTATATAAAATACACCTTCTTCTACAGAAACAGAACTACCCTTTCCTGTTGGAGAAGTTGCGTTTGCAGTTGCAGATACACTTCCGTCTGTAGCACTAACTCTTTCACCACCTAAAAAAGTTGCAGCAGTTAAAAGTGTTGCAGCTCCAGAAGCACCAGTTCCACCACCACCTGTAATTGTTACGGTTGGTGTTGTAGTATAATTAGTTCCTTTAGTATCAATATCAATACCAATAACAGAACCACTAGAAATTACAGCTGTTGCTGTAGCACCAGTTCCACCACCACTTGTAATAGTGACAGTTGGTACTGTAGTATAACCAGTTCCACCAGCAGTAATATTAATAGCTTGAACAGCTTGAGTAACTGAACCACCTGTTATATATTTTACAAATATAGTATCAGGTTCACTTAGAGTAGCATCAATGGCAACTGTATTCAAAACAATAGCTTTAGTACCAGACTGACTACCAATAACTGTTTTTCCAGTAAATAATGTTACATCAATATCAACACTATTAAATTGTTGTTGTAATTTAACATATTCATAATCTAAATTTAAAACAAAATCGGCACCAGTAACTTTTGAACCATTCCGAAAAATATGGTCACCGAAATTCTTAATTTGATTTCTTAGAATACTTTGTTGTTGTGTAAGTTCGCGTGCTTGAACTGGTAACGCTGGCTTATATAGAATTTGATGAAAGTTTTTATCTTCATCAAAATCATCATAATAAGGACTCTGATTTAAATTTAATGTAATTTTGTTAGACATTTTTTTCCATTTTTTTTATTTTTTTTATAATAGTATTCTTAAAATTCCATAACTAATTTTATATCTTCCGTAGAATCTGAAGCTCTATTAATAGGCGCACGAAATTCAGTATAAATTATTTGTCCACTATCATCTTCTATTTCTGTTGAGTCATATGTTGTTGCAGTAGCAGCTGAACTATCTGTCGTTAAAAGTGGATTAACAAGAAGATGTACTTTTCTAAAATCATCTCCTACCGGAAAATCACTTCCATCATTTCCTATCAGTCTGGAATTTAACATTACAAAAGCACCACCTAATTCAGATACAGCATTGTCACCATGGCCACCGGGCGGTCCTACTCTTACACTTAATGTTGCTGCTGAACCACCACCACTTGAAATAGTTGCAGTTCCAGAACGATACCGTGTGGCTAACCCGACCGCACCAGCAGTATTAGAACCCCCTACAGTTACCATAGCAACTTTTTTAATAACACCACCAACAACACTTGATACTCTTGCAGTAGCACCAGAACCTTCTCCGGAGACCGCAGTAATTGTCACCGCTGGCATTACTTCATTGACGCTTGTATTATCTGGGTTCGTTGTCCAGTTTACAGAAACAGTTGCTACTTTTGTTGACCCAACATAATCGCTAACAGTTCTTAGTTGACCACTACCTGTTCCTGAAGTAATAAAAACACTTAAATTATTATAATAATCATCAACAGCACTTGCACCAGAATCTAGTGTTATTGTGTTTGCTGTTCCTGCTTGTGCTGTTCCTACATTTAAACGATAACCAGTTCCACCAGCAGTAACATCTATATGTTCTAATGCACCAGCGATAGCAGCTGTTTCAACATTTGCTTGATCTGTTCCTGCTGTTGCTGGTGATTTAACTGGAATCCAATCAGTTGTAACAAACTTTAATACGTCTGCTTGTGCTACTTCAAACATAAATTTCCATCTATAATGATCTGCTGTTTCAATAATAGATGTTGAAACACCAGTAGGTTCTACAGTAGATTGAGCACCACCATAATTACTAATACATTTATATACTCTATATGCAGGATCAGTAAATACAAAGAAATCTTGGTCTATAATATCATCTTGTAGATGGTCATATTCAACATAGACAGTACCGGTAGTCCAATTTACTCTTTTTAAAATATGTGAAACACTTGTTGAAGTTATAAGTTTTGCGGCAACCATATCATTATGATGAAGATATGGTGATACAGCAGTATCAATAGGAACAGGAATAGCACTATCACTAGGACTAGTTTCAGTATATTCTCCTGAACTAGCACCAGACCAGGCAGTATTTTTACCTATCATCAAATAAACTTTATTTGTTCCTATTGATGTTATAAAATTATCCGCATTAAACTTGCGAAACGTATTATTAATAATAGCTGACATATTATTTCCTCATTATTGTTTTATTATACATTGTTATTTATAAGACTTTTTATTAATATGGTGGCAAAGCTGTACTTTCATTACCACTTATATACTGTGAAATTGTTGCATTAGTGAATTTACCGGTTTTCAATCCTCCAAAGTAAATATAATCAATTGTCGTTTCATCTTTAAAAATTTCAATTTTAGTTCCAGAAGTTCTTAAAAGCAACACACCAGCTGTTGCACCAGAACCACCACCACCTGATATAGCTATAGTTGGTACTGTAGTATAACCAGAACCTATATTAGTAATAGTAATAGAAGTTACAACCTGACTTGTAAGAACAGCAGTTGCAGCTGCACCAGAACCACCACCACCAGAAAAAGCAACAGTAGGTACAGATGAATAACTTGAACCACCATTAATAACATAAATTTTATCAATCCCATTTACTGTATTTATGTTCTGAGAATAACCACCTTGCTTTTGAAATTTATGTCTTTCAAGATATCTCCTAATTGGGCCAAGTCTTAATTGTGTTGTCGAAGGAGTTGTTTGATCGAGTTCACCAAAATCAATTTCCTCAGTTACCGTCTCTGTTAATGATGAACCATATTCATCCATCCTTGTATAAGGTATATTAACGAATAAATAATCTTCATATCCACCCAGAGTCCTTAATTCTTGTATACCTAAATCTTGTTCATAAATTTGACAAGTTGTTGGAGCAACAAAAAATGTACTTTGAGTTGTTAATCCATAATCATCAGTTTCAGTTACTGCGTCTGTCAATAAACCAAAATCTTCATTTGGATTTGGTACTAATGAATCTGATTCTGTTATCACTAAATAATCTTCAGATAATAAAAATACAAATACTATATCACCTTCACAAGAATCGACTTTCATGTTTGCTACAACCGGTGGTACAATATCACCATCATGAAATATAATTGTATATGCTCTCCTGGCTGGTGTACCAGTAATAGAAAATGTTGTACTAATACTATTAATTAATTGTAAATTTCCAAACAACGCAAGACCTGCAGGATGAGTTGTTCTTTTTACAATATCTCTCCATTTAGTAATTGACTCTCCTGATGTCAATACATAAGAAAATAATTGGTAATAAAAACTATCTTGAATATAATTAGCATCTGATAAAAATCCATCATTACCAACAAAATTTTTGTTAAATTCATTTTCATAACTACCAACTATACCAGTACCAGTTGCTTCGTTGTCACCAAGTGAAGAAAAATCTAATGTTGGATTTGATTCAAAACCAAAACCGTTATTAATTATTTTTAATGTTTTAATACCACCAACACTAGTTCCTAATAATGTAATAGATAATCCTGTTCCAGTTCCACCACCACTAACAAGAGGTATAGAAGAATAACCTCTTCCGGCATTTTCTATTTCAACACTTGTAATTGCACCAGAACCATCTATTGTTTTTACAAGTAAACTAGCAGTCCTCCCATCAACATCAAAACTATTAGTATTATCAATTGTCAATTTATCACCTACTACATATCCACTACCACCACTAACAATTGTTGCAGACTTAATAAATCCTGTTGTTAATGATTCTATTGTAATAAATGTTCCACTAGAACTTGCTCCACCACCTGTTACAGGAACAGCATCACCAACAGAATATCCACAACCAGCATTTGTAATAGTATAATCAGTAACCATTCCACCCAAAGTAAAAGTCAATGTTCCATCAGTTATTGTTTCATTTGTCTGAAATGTACCAACTACATTAGATAAAAATATAGTAGATACTACTAAGGCACCTATATTCTCTTTTAAAATAGTTTCAACAAGAGCTGTCGCACCTGATGTTGACCCTGTAATTTCTTTACCAGATAAATCAAATACTGCATCTGAACCACTTGTATCAACTACTCTTAATATTTTATCTTTTACATATTTTCCATCTGATACACGAAGCATATCTTTACCTGGAAAATAAAAATCAATTTCTTCTTTATATAATAATCTAAAAAGAAATTGAAATGATTTTTCACTACCCTTAGAACGATAAAAATCTCGAAGGTGTTTTAAGACAAATGGTTTATTTGCATTTGCAAAAACTGCTTGCGGTATATCTTCACCAAATTGTTTCTTGAAATATTCTAAAAAAGTTGTAGTTGTTTTATCAAGATTTACATAGTTATTAAGATTACCAACAATCTCATAAGGTTTTCCAAGTTGTTCCATGTACTCATAATATGCTTCGAGAAAAGCTACAAAAGTAGGATGGTCTTGCTTTACAAAAGCAGGAAGTTGTCCTTCTACCTTAACAGAAATTCTTTCGTCAAGAGTTGGATGAATCGGTTGATTTGGAGTTACTAGTGCCATATTAGATTATCGTTTCCGCTACCATGTTGATAACAATAGATGCTGTATCAGTTACATCATACGTTAAAATCTGTTCTCGTAATGGTGTGATATCACTATTGTTTATTGATGGTGTAACAGTTAATTTTATATTTGATGTTGCATCAGTAATTGTTACAGGTCTAAAACTATTTAATACAATCTTTCCTGTAGTATAATCAATTGTTCCTTGATTTTCTGTTCCGTCTGGTAATGTAAAATATACTGCTGGACTATCAACAACACTACTCGTTGTTTTTGCAGCTTTAATAATTCCACTAACATCAACTAAAGAATATGTATTTCCATCAGTAGCTACGAATGATGTTGAAACAACACTTGCTGTATCCAAAGAATTATTAAAATTCAAAGTATAAGTAACTGGTGTATCCAATGTAGCAGGAGTTATTCTCTGTTGATATTTTATAATTGTTTTATTATTTCTAATAGAATCATTTGTGTTATCAATATCCTGACTTAATTTTGAATATCTAAATTTCTGGTCAAACTTTTCTAAATTTGTTTGAAAATAATTTTGAATAGAAGTATTGATATTTGTTTTTAAAGTAGTTTCATTTGTCAAGTTTGTAACTGGATCATAATTTATAGTTGTGTCAATAAGAAGATGATAAAAAACTGGATCAACTATCTCTGGTATTACAGTAACTACATTTGATTTTTTAAGAATACTATTTTTAATATCTTCTTTTGCTGTATTACTAAAAACATTACTTCCTATTGGTTTTACAGCTATAAAAACTTTTCCGTATTGTACAGGGTCAGCATCCTCACCACCATATACTGTAATTGATTCGATGTCTGGTCGCTGTTCTAAAAGAATAGCTTGATAATCATCTTTTGTAGTAGCACGTTTTTGTGCTTGGTATAATTTTGGGGCAAGGAATTTTAATGAGTCAATAGTTTGAATATCGGCACCACCCGTTGCGTTAGTGTTTGTTGTCAAAGTATAATTTGCAGAAGATAAACCAGCAACCGTTCCAACAGCAGTAAATGAACTTGCTTTGTTGGCTGTGGTTCCACTTGTAATAATATACTCAATAAAAATTATATTAGCATCAGATAATTGTTTTCCAACTGCTCCATCACCAAAAGTAATTTCATACTTTTGATTTTCTATTTCTTGTAAAAAGAAAACTTTATCAGTTCCTTTAATTGTAGTAACATCAACTGCGTTTCCATCTGTATATGTAAATACTGTTGAATCACTAGAAGAGTTTTGAACTGTTACAGCAAGAGTTGTAGTATCTACATTTGCATTAGGAATAATAAATCGTTGTGTAGTATCAGAAGAATTTACTGTATATGATTTGTTTACTATCTTTCCTTCTTTAATCTCAACACCTGTTGTAGTATATGTTCCTGCAGTAGACCGTGGAATACTAGTAGTTGTATTAGTAACAAACTTATAACTTACTCCATTAATACTTGAAGTAAACTTTGTATCTTTTGCAATCGTTAAAGATGTCGGAGTTCCTGTTGGTGTAAAAGTAAAATTAAGTTTAGCAGTTGGTGTCTTAACAGAAGTTGGAATAACATTTAAATGTTTAGCGTGTGATACTGCTGAATCTCTTAAGGAAGAAGAATCAAGAAACATTTCGTTACCAAGCATGTTTGCATAGTATCCTGTGTAGTGTGTATTGTAAGCTAGGATGTCAATCAATACACTCATACCAGAACCTTCAAAATCATAATCTTGAAATGCCGTTTGAGCAGATAAATGAGCTTTTAAAGAAGTTTTGATTTGGTCAAATTCTAAATCTGTAATTGTTAATTTATTTGATGTAGGCATTTTATCTTAATCTCTCTAAAAATAATTCTATGGTAACTGGATTGGGTATGTTAATTACTTGAAATTTAATAGTCACATAATAACCATTTTTATCTATATCACCCAAAACACTTATATCTATTAACCTGACTCTAGGTTCAAAATTAGTAATCACTTGTCTAATTTCTGATTGTAAAACAACAGCTGTAGTTGGAGAAACTAATTCAAATAATATACCTGTAATGCCACTTCCAATTTCTGGATGAAATGGTCTTTCATGTGGATTAGTCAATACAAGATTTCTTACAGACCTCTTGACGGCTTCCACATCTTTCTTTAAAACTATATCTTTGGTGACAGGATGTGCTACGAAATCTAAATCAAGGTCAGCCCATTTTCTAGTATTTGTCGATAATGGTTTTGTAAAAATTGCCATTTATTTTCTTCCTTTTATTTTACTTTTTTACTTGCAACCATCAATGCATCAGAAGGTGTATCACCTATGAATGTTTTCTTCTTAGAACCAGACATCAATATAATTTCATATCCCTTACTAGTTAAATTAAATTCATATATCTCCCATTTCTTTTTTTCAATAATGTCAATATACTTCTCATCAGACTTTTCTAACATACCTAATTTCACAGCTGATTTAAAATTGAATGCTTCATCAATCAATTCACCTTTACGGACCCAATCTTCAACTTGTACCCAATGCATCTTCTTATCTTTTTTTGCATCCTTGAAATCTTTTTCAGAACTAAAAATTGAAAATTCCTCATGTTCTACGGAGTAACCTAATACTTCACCTTTGTCAAGTGCTTTAAGAATTTCACCAGCCTCTTTCCTCACTTTCTTATCTTTGATATCAGACCACTTGTGTGCCTCTACCATTAAACTTTTATATGTTTGCATTATCTTCACTTCTCCTTTATGTTTAAAAAATTGGATTCTTTTTTCATGTTTCTTTACCCATTCGTCATCTGGTTTACCGATACCTTTATAGTACACTAATGGCTTATCAGTTTTCTTTGAAACAAGCGCCCATTTTCCATCTATCTTTTTTAACATTGTTATCTCTATTTATAATACTTTTTTAATATTTATTCCCCAATCTTTTCTTAACTTTACTATATCTTTCTTTGCATTAAAATTTGCTAGATGTATATTTCGTTTTTTTCGAGTATATCCATAAGCATATCCTCTCTCAAATTCTAACAATGTTTCATCATCAAATGCATATCCCTCCGGATAGAGATACCTGGCACAAAATTCAAATAACCAACGAACCCAAGAACTGGTCGTGTCACTATTCCCCATTGTGAATCCAATCACCATAGCTTCATCTTTTACTTCCATATCTCTATTCAGGAGTATATGAATAATAT
>VTLG01003827.1_pt1 | contig 11602 bp, 9 predicted proteins | sample 4694571 | NCBI WGS metagenome assembly VTLG01 (sample SAMN12604809, study PRJNA352737) | marine metagenome | biome: ENVO:00000447; feature: ENVO:00000209|ENVO:00000569|ENVO:01000036; material: ENVO:00002151; isolation source: viral sequences binned using virsorter ... | reverse complement strand
AATGGCATGGGTTTTAATTATACTTATGGGTATTACGACTATATTAACCCTAGCTTTTCCAGACAGACTTGCAGAAGCAGAGAGTATTCTTATGACACAATACATCAGTATGTGTGGCTTAGTAGGAGCATATTTTGGTTTTAGTGCATTAAGTGGTAAGAAATGATTGAAGCAGACGGTTGGAATAACCACGAAGATACGTTTGAAGAAGCATTAAGAAGAGAACTTTTAACTGCAAGAGGAACAATACTTATATTACAGGATGATATAAAACAATTAACAGAAGCATACTATACAGTGCTAAAAGAAAATGAAAAATTAAAAAGGACACATTAATGGAAACATTTACGGATAGACTAAGAGAGGAACTTAAAATAGATGAAGGATGTAAATACGAAGTATATCTGGACCACCTTGGATTACCTACATTTGGTATCGGACATCTTATTACTGAAAAAGACCCTGAACACCAAATGGGTATCGGCACACCAATTAATGAAATACGAGTCAATGAAGCGTTTGAACAAGACGTATACGTAACATTAGGCGAGTGTAAAAAACTATTTGATGATTGGGATAAATTACCTGAAGAAGTTAGATTAATTTTAGCTAATATGATGTTTAATATGGGTAGACCTAGATTATCTAAGTTTAAAAAAATGATACAGGCTATACACGATGGCAATTGGTTAGAAGCAGGTTATCAAATGAAAGACAGTAGATGGTACAAACAAGTAACAAATCGAGCAGACAGGCTTATATCCCGGATGCAGGGAGTCGGCTTGAGTTAGAAAAACAAAAGCAAAGAAAAGAACATATTAAAAATTTAATAGAACTATTTAAACCTAAAGAAAGAAAGTTTATAAAACATGGCTAGAAAATTAACTGAAAGACAACAAAAGTTTATTGATGCTTTATTTGCAGATGCAAATGGTAACATTAAAGATGCTAAAATTATTGCAGGATATTCACCAAATACTAACAATAATGAGATTATTACATCATTAAAAGATGAAATACTAGATGCTACACAAACTTATATGGCAGGAAACGCTCCTAAGGCTGCTGTGGCTATGGTAGCAGGTATAGATGACCCTACACAGCTAGGAATACGTGATAAGATGTCTGCGGCTAAAGAATTACTAGATAGGACAGGTTTAATAAAGACAGAGAAAGTACAAGTAGAAGCATCAGGTGGTGTTATGCTTATGCCTACAAAAAAACCTGCAGAGGATGATGACTAGAAGTTTAGGTAAGTGGGAGTTACCACAACCAACGGATATAAAAGAAGAGAATGAATGGATTTCTATTCCACGAATAGCTAGAACAATTCCTTTTGGCTATGTTAAAGATGAAAACGATCCATACATATTAAATCCTGTAGAAAAAGAATTAGATAAATTAGAAATTGCAAGAATTTATATAAAACAGTATTCTTACAGAGAAGTAGCTAATTGGCTTACAACACAAACAGGCAGGTATATATCACACGTAGGATTAAGAAAAAGATTACAGCATGAGCAGAAACGTAAGAACACAGTTAGAAGCCTACGCAAGTGGGCAGAGTATGCAGAAAAGGCGATCTCCAAGGCGAAAGAAATCGAAGAAACTAGAACAGGAGCAAAAGCCTACGCTAACGGATAACATAGTAGAAGAAGTAGAACCTGCTATTACCGAAGAAAGAAACGTAGTATTTGCACCTAACAAAGGACCTCAAACAGAGTTTCTTGCTGCTAGTGAAAGAGAAGTTTTATATGGGGGTTCAGCAGGTGGTGGCAAGTCGTTTGCTATGTTGGCAGACCCATTACGTTATATGGGTCATCCACAATTTAGTGGGTTGCTATTAAGACATACTACAGAAGAACTTAGAGAACTTATATTTAAATCTCAAGAATTATATCCAAAAGTATGGAAGGGTATAAAGTGGTATGAAAGAAAGATGCAATGGGTAGCACCATCAGGTGCAAGACTTTGGATGTCATACCTTGATAGAGACGAAGATGTAATGCGTTATCAAGGTTTAGCTTTTAGTTGGATAGGCTTTGACGAATTAACACAATGGGGAAGTCCTTTTGCTTGGAACTATATGCGTTCTAGATTACGTTCTACAGCAGCTGACTTACCAATATTTATGAGAGCTACAACTAACCCGGGTGGTATAGGGCATCATTGGGTTAAAAAAATGTTTATTGATCAAGCACCTTATGGAAATGCATTTGATGCAACAGATATTGAAACAAACGAAGTCCTTAAATACCCAGCAGGACATTCTAAAGCAGGAAAATCTTTATTCAAACGGAGATTTATTCCTGCAAGACTATCTGACAATCCATACCTCTCAGAAAGTGGTGACTATGAAGCAATGCTACTTTCCCTTCCTGAACAACAAAGAAGACAACTCTTGGAAGGTGATTGGGATATTAAAGAAGGTGCCGCTTTTACAGAGTTTAATAGGGATATACATGTTGTTGAACCGTTTAGTATTCCTAGCAATTGGGTTAAGTTTAGGGCTTGTGATTATGGTTATGGATCATATTCTGGAGTTATTTGGTTTGCTGTATCGCCTAGTGAACAGCTTGTTGTCTACCGTGAACTCTACGTATCAAAAGTATTAGCAACAGATTTAGCTGATATGGTTTTAGAACTAGAAGCTGAAGATGGTAATATTAAGTACGGAGTATTAGACTCAAGTTTATGGCACAAACGTGGTGACACAGGACCTTCACTAGCAGAACAAATGATTATGAGAGGTTGTAGATGGAGACCATCAGATAGAAGTAAAGGCTCTCGTGTATCAGGTAAGAACGAAGTACATAGAAGATTACAAATAGATGAGTTTACAGAAGAACCAAGAATGATATTTTTTAACACTTGCGTTAATTTAGTATCACAAATACCTGCAATACCTTTAGATAAAAAAAATCCAGAGGATGTAGATACAAAATCAGAAGATCACTTATATGATGCATTAAGATATGGCATTATGTCAAGACCTAGATTTAGTATATTTGATTACGATCCAAGAGGAAGACCATCAACAGGAATGCCTGTAGCTGATTCTACATTTGGATATTAAGGAAAAAACATGGCTGAAGAAGAAATTATGATTGAAGATGATGCTATTGCTCTAGAAGACGGTGAGTCATTTGATGAAGATGGTGCAGGTATAATACCATTTATAATGGAAAAGTATACTCGTGCTGATAAATATAGAGAAAATGATGAAACTAGATGGTTACGTTCTTATAGAAACTATAGAGGTGTATACGGACAAGATGTACAGTTTACTGAAGCTGAAAAATCAAGAGTATTTATAAAAGTAACTAAGACAAAAACATTAGCAGCCTATGGTTCAATCGTAGATGTTTTATTTGCTAGTAATAAATTTCCATTAAGTATTGAACCTACAGAATTACCTGAGGGTGTTGTTGCAGATGTAAACTTTGATCCTAAAGAACCTGAAGAATTAAAAAATAGTATGGATTTAGAATCTCCTTATGGTTTTGCAGGAGATGGTAAAGATTTACCTGCAGGTGCAACAGAAAATAGTTTAAAAGAAAAACTAGGACCTTTAAAAGAAAAGTTATCAGATATAGAAAATTTAAAAGAAGGAGCAGGTTCAACACCAACATCTGTTACTTTTAGTCCTGCTATGATTGCAGCAAAAAGTATGGAAAAGAAAATACACGACCAATTACAAGAATCAGGTGCTAATAAACATTTAAGAAGTACATCATTTGAAATGGCATTATTTGGTACAGGTGTAATGAAAGGACCTTTTGCAGTTGATAAAGAATATCCTAATTGGGATGATGAAGGTAACTATAGTCCTATATTTAAAACTGTACCACAAGTAAGCCACGTATCTGTGTGGAATTTTTATCCTGATCCTGATGCAAACAGTATGGATGAAGCAACATACGTAATTGAAAGACATAAAATGTCTAGAAGTCAATTGCGTAGTTTAAAAAGAAGACCTCATTTTAGAGACAATGTAATTGAAGAAGCTATAGATATAGGTGAAAATTATACAAAAGAATCTTGGGAAGATGATTTAGCTGATTATGCACCTGAACACGGTGTAGAAAGATATCAAGTGCTAGAGTATTGGGGTATGTGCGATACAAGTATGCTTGAAGAACAGGAAGTAGAAATACCAGAAGAACTACGAGATTTTGATGAATTACAAATAAATGCTTGGATATGTAATGGTAAACTTCTTAGAATGGTACTAAATCCATTTAAACCTGCCAAAATACCTTATGTAGCTGCACCATATGAACTTAATCCTTACTCTTTCTTTGGTGTAGGTATTGCAGAAAATATGGATGATACACAAACATTAATGAACGGTTTTATGAGAATGGCTGTAGATAATGCTGTGTTATCAGGTAATATGTTAATAGAGGTAGATGAAACTAATCTAGTTCCGGGACAAGACTTATCTGTGTATCCGGGAAAAATATTTAGAAGACAAGGTGGAGCACCGGGTCAAGCTATCTTTGGTACAAAGTTTCCTAATGTATCTAATGAAAATATACAGTTGTTTGATAAGGCAAGACAACTTGCAGATGAATCAACAGGTCTTCCTTCATTTGCACATGGACAGACAGGTGTAACAGGTGTAGGTAGAACAGCTAGTGGTATATCTATGTTAATGAATGCTGCAAGTGGTAGTATAAAAACTGTTATAAAAAATGTAGATGATTATTTACTTAGACCTTTAGGTGAAGGTTTATTTAGATTTAATATGCAGTTTGATTATGATTCTAAAATAAAAGGTGATTTAGAAGTTAAAGCTAGAGGTACTGAAAGTCTTATGGCTAATGAAGTAAGAAGTCAAAGACTAATGCAATTTTTACAGGTTGCAAGTAATCCTGCTCTTGCACCTTTTGCTAAGTTTCAATATGTTATTAGAGAGATTGCAAAATCACTAGACCTTGATCCTGATAAGGTAACAAACAATATGAATGATGCAGCAATACAAGCAGAACTAATGAAGGGTTTCCAACAACCTATGCCACAACAACCTCCACAGCAACAAGGACAACCACAACAAGCACCTGCAGGAGCAGACCCTAGCGATCCAACAGGAGCAGGTGGTGGAACAATAGGAACAGGACAAGCACCTATTCCGGGAGAACAAGGATTTACAGGAGTACCTCAGCAAAGTGGACAAACAAATACTCAGCCGAATGAAGCCGTTGGTGAACAACAACCACCAATGGGAAGCGTTCAATAACTATATAGACGAATTAATAAATAAACAACATAAAGCATTAGAACAAACAGATAATAGTATTTTAATGTATAGATCACAGGGTGCAATAGCATCTTTACGTAGACTTAAATTATTAAGAGATGAGGTAAATGGTTAGTTTAGCAGAACAAACTAAAAATGTATTTGGCGAAAAACCAGTAGAAATACCACAGATGGGTTTACCTGCACCTTTACCTGATCCATACTCTCCTGAGATAAAAGAGCTACGTAAACAAATATTTACTAAAGATTTACCGAGAGCATTACCTAGAGTGGTAAAAGGTGCGGCATTAAGTATACCTGCAATACCATCTGACCTAGTTGATTTAGCTAAACTTGCAAATGATTTAAATAATCAATATGGTCCAGATTTTATTACACAATCGCCTGTAACAAAATTTTTTACAAAAGCAGTTGACAAAACTCAACAAACTGTAGGCAGAGAACAATTTTCTAAACTTATGAAATCTATTGGCATAAACGATAATCCCAATGATCCTGCTCAACTAATTGGAGAACTGTCAACTGTTTTAATTGCATTACCTACAGCTATTAGTAAAGGCTTATCAAAAACATCAAAAGTAACACCACCTAAATCAACAACTGCTATAGATAAACCTAAACAAACTGCTCTATCTAAAAAGGTAGATGATACTGCACCAAAAGACCCATCAAAAAGAAAATTTTTAAAAGGTGTAGCAGGAACAGCAGGAGCAATTACAGCTGCACCTCTTATAAAAGCATCATCATTAATACCTAAAGCTGATATAGCTACAGCAATACAAAAGAGTTATCAGTCTTTAGTACCTGCTATACAAAAATTTAGAGCAGAAAAATTTGTATTAGACGATAATCTAGATACATTTTTTGATTTAAGAGATAGTGGTAATATACAAGATAAATTTTTTAAAATAAAACAAGCAACAGATTCTGCAGGAAAACCTATGCAGCAGTATTATCAATATGATTATGATACAGAAACTCAAAACTTAGAAGAACTTAAAAATAAAAATATTCAAGATAGAGAAGCAATAAAGATAGGTTTAGATCAACACACACAAATTTTAGAAACATATAAAAAACAAATTAGTAAAGATTTAAATATACCATTAAATGATATATTAATAGTTAAAAATAAAAGAGAAGTATCACAAAATGCTTTTTTAGACAGAAAATATTCTGCTGATTTTGACATCCAAGATGCAGATACTTTATCAAGCACTACAACAGGTAAGGCAGGTTCAATAGAATTTGATAGAACACATTTTAATGATGGTAATGTTATTATAAATCAAGCATGGCTAACACCTGATGGTGTTGTTGTTACTAATCAACAAAGATTAAAGGGTATGGCTGAAAGTATATCTAACATAAGAAATCCTAAAAAACATATACAAATTAAACAAGATTTAAATGCTGTAGTTAATGAGTATAAAGACCTTTTAGACCTTATATTTGATAAAAATAAAAGTATGTATGGTAGTAACGAATATTTTCTTGGTGCTGATGATCGCTTTGATGAATTAGCAGACATTGCAAGACAAACAAAATCAACGATAAATCCAGATATTTTTGAAAAAATAATGTATTCTATTGTTCAAGGAAAAGCTACAAAAATGAACGATTTAGGTATAGAAAATTTTGAAAACGGAAGAATAGCTTATTTTGTAGATAAGTTTTATGATTATTTTGCAAAAGATGACGTAAGACGTTTAGGAGGAGAGTTAGAAGGCGTAGATGGTATATTTAAAATATTTAATTTTATGAACAATCCTAATCTTAATAATATAACAGATAAAAAACTCATATTTTTAAAAGATTTTTATGATCAACATGTATTTAAAAATCGTGGTACTCTAGATTTAAATGCAACAAATATATTTGATAAATTAGATTTAAACATGTCTAAAGCATTTAAATCTGTAAGAACAACGATTGGCAGTAAAAATGTATATGAAAATTCTTTAGGAAATACTATATTAGATGAAACAAATGATGATGTTATTCAAGACAGTATACGTGAGTATTCAGGGACAGGTATGTATGAGTCTAATGACGTAGGTTTTCCAACTAAAGATGAGTTAAATCAATTACCAGAAGATACAATAGGTAGACTTACTAATTTAGAAAATTTGTATATTGATATAAAAAGAACTTTACCTAGTATAAAATACTATGGAGGTGGTAGTGGTTATGGTCGTGCTAGAAGACAAGATTTAATAACAACAGATAACAATGATTTTCAATCCGATAAATTATTAAGTTTTTTAAAATATTTTAATGCTAGAACTAAACCTAATTTAAAAGAAGGGCAAATTTCTGGTATTTTTGTAGCACCAAAAGATTTAAACAAATACGATTTTGATTTTGAAAATACAAGATTAAGTGGGGATAGCATATATTCAATTAATGCACAATTAAAAAAAGCATATATGAACCTTGTAAGATATAAAGGTATGCCTATTGAAAAAGCAAGAGACTTAGTAAATCAAGAATTTAAAAAAGCTGTAAATGCTAGTTATTTAAGTAGATTAAATACATACACAACTGTTTTTTCTCAAAGTATAAATAAAAATACAATCAAACAAATGCAAGAAAAGTATTTAAAACAAGCAAAGTTATTAGACATTAGTTTACCTACTAGTGGAGTAGATACTCAATTAGCAATTAGATTTTCAAAAATAAATAAATATATTAATACAAAAGGTGTTGAAAATTTACATAAAGAAGGTTTAGGAAAAGCAGATAGAGTAATGCAAAATTACAAAGGAGAACTTTCTTATCCTTATGATAAACAATTAACAAGTTTAATAGATTCAATAGAATTATCTACAGATGAAATAGCTAAATCATTAACAAATAAATTTAAAACATTAAATAATTTAACAGATCAAACAACTAGATTATTAAAAGGTGCAGACAAAGCTATGACAGCATTAGAAGCACCAAAAGTTAAATACACAAAAGATGTATATCATTTAGGTAAAGGAGAAATAGTAGGAGATAAGTTTGATTTTATGGGAGACTCTGATATTGGAGTTCACGTAGGCACACAAACACACGCAAAAGGTGCATCTAAAAAATACTTTGTAGAAGATGGTAAAACAACTGATCCTACAGTAGATTTTGTACCTGACAAAAAAGAAGATGTACTTTTAAAAGGAAAGTATAAAGTAAAAGGACAAAGAACTTTTCCTCTACAACTTGCAGATGATTTAAAACCTGCTCGTGTTCCTGATATAGGTTTATTTAAAAGACCACAATTTTGGATAGACACTTTATCTATACCATCAACGGATGCATATAGAATGGATGTAGCAACAACAGATGCACAAGGAAATGAAACTTTAGAAGCTATGACTAAGTTTCAAAAGAAACCTACATTAGAATATAAAGGTGTAACTTATTATATGTCAGACAAAGCTGTAAACATAGATATGGATAAAAAATTATGGGCAGACTTTGTTAAAGCTGCAGTAGATGAACAAGCTAAATTTGAAAAACAAAAAATATTTGGTGCTACAGAAAGAAAAGAATGGTTTGAAAAATTAAAGAAGATAACAAATGATAACGGTTACAATTCGTTGATATATAAAAATGAAAAAGAAGCTAGTCAAACACAAAAAGCAACAGATAAGTATGAAGATAGTTTTATGTTATTTGAACCAGATCAAGTTAAATATAAATTTGCTAAGACACAAACAAAAGGTGATCCTAGATTAGACAGATACAAAGGTGGTATGATATGATGCAACAACAAATGAGCCTATTTCAAGAAGGTGGATTAGAACAAGACGGTGGAACAGTTGATCCTGTATCAGGCAACGAAGTACCTGTAGGTTCTGCACAAGAAGAAGTTAGAGATGATATACCTGCACAACTAAGTGAAGGAGAGTTTGTTTTTCCTGCAGACGTAGTTAGGTTTATAGGTTTAGAAAAACTTATGATGATGAGACAGGAAGCCAAAGCAGGTCTTAAACGTATGGAAGAGATGGGTCAGATGGGTAACTCAGAAGAAGCTACAATACCTGATGATTTGCCTTTTACTATAGATGACTTAGATATGGAAGATGATCCACAGGAAATGGCACAAGGTGGTGTAATGGCTGCTAATGGTGTGTTTACACAGCCATCTAAGTTTCAACGTACACCAATTGTAGAAAGTGCACAACAACCTGCAAATCAACCTATGGCAGATGAACAGGCTACATTTTATGATGCACCTACACAAACTACTGAACAACAGCCTGTTGCATCATTTGAAGATTTGTTTGGTGGTGATGTATCTTATGGTTATGATGAATTACGTAAGTATGTAGGACCTAATGGCGAAATAGAATATATAGCATTTAAAGGTGGAGAACCATTACCTGCGTATACACAAAAATTAAAAGAACTAACAGATAAAGGTTTTACGTATGATGACCCTACAAAGGTAGAGGAAGACCCTACAGATGTAAAAGTAGATACAGCACAAGTTACACAAAAAGAAGATAGAGAAGGTGATTCAACGTCTTTTCAAAATATGCAACAAAGAGAAAATGATATACAAGAAAGTTATAGAAATGCTATTCGAAGAGTTATGGAAGATAATAAAGGAATGAGTGCTAAAGAAGCTGTTCAATTTATTAAAGATGGTAACTATACAGTAATGGGTAAAAAAGTTCCGGGATTTTTATTTCCTGATATTAAATTATTTAATCAAACTCGTAACCAATTTAAAGATATAGATTTTAGTTTAGAAATAGCAGCACAACAAATTGAAGATGGAACATTTACAACAACATCAGATGGTACACTTACAACAACATCAGATGGTACACTTCAATCAACTAGTACTAATGAAAATTTAACTTCTGTAGGTAAAGGTGTACCATTAGGACCTAATAGACCACAACCTATGTCTGTTTTAAAGTATCCTGAACCAAGTCAAGCTGATACAGATACTATGATAGGTGCAACAAAACCTGTTGTTAAACAAATTGTGCCTGAAGAAGACAAGCCTGAACCTGTAGTATCAGATATGCCTATGGGAAGTAAACCTTTAGATGTTTCCGATAAAGAAATAGATGAAATTATTAATTATCAAGGTGAAAGTGGAAACCCATATCTTGATCAGTTTACAGATTCTAAAAAAGGTATAACAACTCCTTTTGATAAAGTAGTTGCTAAAAATATACAAGACCCATCTGACATAGGTAAACAACAACAAATAATAAAAGCTGTAGAAGATAGACAAGCTGAAAGAGAACAAAATCAAGCAAAAGTTAAAGAAGAAACAAAAAAAGAAACTTTTCAACAAAAAATAAACAGAAGAGGTGGTTTTAAAGCAGGTGGTATAGCATCTAAAAAACCTAAGAAGAAAAAAGTTATGAAGCGTGGTGGGTTAGCTTCTAAAAAATAACCTACATTAATGGCTACTTATCCCCCAACTAATTGGCTACGATAACCCCTAAGGAGAAAAATATGTCAGAGAAAGTAATGACAAAGGAAACAACACCTAAAAAAGTTGCATTTATGAGTAAACCTTACTCACAAGAAGAAAAAAGAGAAAAAGAAGAAGTTGAATTAAAACAACTAATAGAAGAACAAAAGAAAGATGCTTCATCAGAAACAGTAGAAGTAAAAGAAGAAGAACCTACTAATCCTGAAGAAAAAACTTTTAAGAAAAGATATGGTGATTTAAGAAGACATGTTCAACAAAAAGAACAAGATTTTCAAAAACAAATTGACAGTCTGCAAACTCAGTTATCTGAGTCTACAAAACAAAATATTAAATTACCTAAGTCAGATGAAGATATAGAAACATGGGCAAAAGAATATCCTGATGTAGCTGCTATCGTTGAAACTATTGCAACTAAAAAAGCAATGGAACAAGCTAAAACTCTTGAAGATAGAATGAAGAGTATAAATGAAATGCAGAATACAGCAGTAAAAGAAAAAGCTGAAGTTGAGTTGTTACGTTTTCATCCTGATTTTAATACTATTAGAGACAGTGATGATTTTCACGAATGGGCAGAAGAACAGCCTAAATGGGTTCAAGATGCTTTATATGACAATGACAGTGATGCAAGATCAGCAGCAAGAGCAATAGATTTATATAAATCAGATAAAGGTATTACAAAAAAAGTAGAACCTAAAAATGAAGCTGCAAAAAGTGTTAATCCAAAAGTTGAAAGATCAGAACCTGCTACAAAAGATACAAAAGGTGTATTTAAAGAATCTCAAGTAGAAAAAATGTCTGCTCAACAATATGAAAAAAACGCAGAAGCAATAATGGAATCTATACGTAGTGGTAAATTTATCTATGACGTATCTGGTTCAGCGAGATAGGAGTATACA
>VTLG01017153.1_pt1 | contig 11604 bp, 15 predicted proteins | sample 4694571 | NCBI WGS metagenome assembly VTLG01 (sample SAMN12604809, study PRJNA352737) | marine metagenome | biome: ENVO:00000447; feature: ENVO:00000209|ENVO:00000569|ENVO:01000036; material: ENVO:00002151; isolation source: viral sequences binned using virsorter ... | reverse complement strand
CAAATGAAGAAATGGGTTCTGGATTTAGATATTCTAAAAGAAAACACGAAAAATTTCATTATAACTTTTTAGAAAAAATACCTAAACATGAACGCAATACCATGAGAACTACCTATCTTATTAGGGATTGGTGGAACTTAGATCAATTAAAAGAATTAAAAGATTTTCTTGATAATGAAATAGAAGATAGGGAGATATAACATGAAAAAGAAAATTTACATGAAAAAGAAAATTTCAAAAAAGGTAGTAGCTCATTGGGTAGGATATGATCCTCATGATTGGTTTATTGATTGTATGTATAGATTGATGAATAATAAAGTATCAGTATCTGATTTGAGGAAGGAAGCCAAAGCTATGTATAAAAGCTATGGCTATAGTAAGAGGAGGAGGTAGTATATGTATAATAAAGATAATCATTGGGAGTATCTAATTACACTATGGAGAGGAGGTAAATGATGGCATACGAATGTATGTATGAAGATTGTCCAGAGATAGCCACAATAAAAGAATGGAGGTTAAACTATTATTTATATAAATGCTCTGAATGTGCATTAAATGATTTACGTAAACAGCTGAGAGAGGAGAAAAACTATGAGCTTTTACATAAAACCAGAACGTAATGGTGACATTGATTCCACATCTATAACTTATAGGGCAGGTAAGGCCTATCCTATATTGAGGGGGGATAGGTTCACCAAAACAAATGATGATATATTACAAGATGGTGTGGTGCTTATTGATAATGTTTGCTATCATATCACAAATTGTGAGCAGGGTTTCAAGGTCTATCAAGGTAAAGAGATTACTGATCCTGTGCTTAAAGATTGGGGTGCAGTGGTTACGAAGAGTAACAATTCACTATTCAGATTAAATCAATCAAGACTTGATGGTGAGTTGTGTGATTGGTTTTATAGTAATGTGGCAGGTATTTATGTTAGTATGTCAGGTGGTAAACTAAGTGATCGTTTGGATTGTCTTAATCCTTTTCGTTCACAAAAGTTTGTGGGTAAAATATCTATTACTAAATCTCATGAGGATCGTGTGCGTGAGAGGGAAACTGCTATGAAAGTAGGCAAGGCTATACGTATGATATTCCCAGAACTTAGTGATACAGCTCTGGGTCAAGTAGTAGACAAGTATAATCTTGAGTTTGGTAGTAAAGACTTTACGTTACACAAGAGCAATGATCCAAAAGTGTTTGCCAGTGTATACAAAGAGGAGAACCATGCACCTATGGGCAATCCTAAGACTACTAATTTGCGTAAATCTATTGCTTGTTCTTGCATGAGATATTCTTTTGAGAAACAATCACATCACCCAGCCTACATATATGGGTCAGGTGACTTTACTCTCTACTATACCAAAGATAGTCAAGGAAGGACAGGTTCTAGGTGTGTGGTCTATGATACAGATAAGACAGATAAGCCACAAGCAGGTCCGATTTATGGTGTGTGTGAGCATTCTATGAACAAGCTACAAGATGCGTTAGATAAGATTGGTGCTGAGTGTGTAAATCCAGATTGGAGAGGTGCAAAGTTATTACGTATAAATCATGGTGATGGTGTGATTGGACCTTACTTAGATGTAGAACCTAGATCATTAGCAATAGTAAATGATAAGTACTTAGAGGTAACTGAATGTGGTGACTATGATGCTAGTTGTTACAGTGGTGTACTAGGTGACTCTGAGTATTGTATGGATTGTGGTGAGCCTACTCATGAAGATAATGCAAGATGGTATCATGATGATGTCTTTTGTGAGGATTGTTTCTATGAGAGATATGATTATTGTGAGTGGACAGATGATTACTACCCACATGAAGACATGGTTATGGTACAACCACAAGAAATATATGTGTGGAGAGACCATGAGAATGTAATATATGTTGAGGACTTAGATGAGTTCTGGGATAGTGATGAGTGTGTATACTCTGATAAATTAGATAAGTGGATACCTAATGATCAGCTGCATGACTTAGGTTACTTTGAGTGTGAGTGGACTAATGATATATACAAAGAAGATGAGTGGGCTGAGACAGTAGATAATGAGATTGTAGCTATCTCTGAGTTAAAGAGCAGGGGTTGGGCTAAAAATGATGATGGATTGTGGTATGATTTAGAAAGTGAATTAAGTGAACAAGACGGTTTAGAAGAAGATAGTACAGAAGGAGATAAATAATGTACGATTTAGTAGAAATGATGACGTACAAAAGACCTCAAGGTAGTGATACCCAAAAGGAATTTTGTAACAAATACTTAGAACCTATCATGGGTTTACCTGATAAGTATGGTAATTATGTATTGACAGTGGGTAATAAGCCACAGATTTGCTTTACTGCTCACCATGATACAGTACACAAAACGTCAGGTAGACAGAAACTAGCAGTAACAAAAGATGGTATCGTATCACTCAAGAGAAAGAGTAAAGGTGAGTGTCTAGGTGCTGATTGTACTACTGGCATATGGCTTATATGTAATATGATTAATGCTAAGATTCCGGGTGTGTATGTAATCCATGCAGAAGAAGAGGGTGGTTGTGTTGGTAGTAAAGCTCTTGTCAAGTCTGATCCACAGTGGTTAGATAATATCAATTACGTTATATCTTTTGATAGGTATGGTAAGAAATCTGTTATTACACATCAGATGGGTAGACGTACTGCCTCTGATAAGTTTGCAAAGTTACTTGCAAAGACACTAGAGTTACCACTTAAACCAGATCCTAATGGTTCTTATACAGATAGTAATGTATACAAATCAAAAGTATCTGAGTGTACTAATCTTAGTGTAGGTTACTATTCTCAACACAGTACAGAAGAGAAACAAGATGTTGTGTATGCATACAAGCTGCTTGAGTGTTTGATATCTGCTGATTGGGATCAGCTACAATACTACAGAGATAATACTGTAATAGAAATGGGCAGTATGTATGGTGATTGGTATGATGATGATGATTACTTTTGGGGTCATCCACCTAGAGGTTACAGGTATGATGTTGATGCTTTTGAAACAGGTGATAATAGAATTTATGATATGATTGTTGACTATCCAGAAGAGGTAGCACTTTTATTAGAGGAGCTTGGGTACACAGCTGATGAGTTACATGAGATGTTGGGTATACAAGATCATGGGTACATTAATGAATACTTAGAGAGGGTAAGCTAATGATAGTATATAGAACTACAGTAATGAAAGGTGATAAAGTTATAGCACAGTTTCACTCACATGATTTAACTGAAGCTAATGATAAAGCTCAAACAGTTGCAGAGAGTGGTGCAGTTGTTACAATCGCCACAGTTATACAAGCTGTTGATGGTGAATGGGAGAATACTAGTGAAGATAATCTAGTAATGCGTTACCGATATGCAACACCTAAATCTTTTCTGGATTGATGGTACTTGAATTATAGTAAATGATTACTATATATACTTATAGTATTACTTAAAGTATATACTAATAATACTATAAGTATTAATATTAACACTTAAAGTATGAGAGGAAATAAATTATGAGTAAAGATATGACTTGGAGTGAAAGAAAGATGACGAATAAAAAAGTTATGTATAAATTTATACATAGATATTTGGAAGACATGGATGGTAAACCTTTAAATCAAGATAACATGAAAGAACCTGAAATCTTTCTAGATGCTAGTAACTTAATGTTTGATATTATAGATATGATTGAAAAAAAGTATCCAAATGTGAGGATTAGAGATGAGTAGAGTGTGTAAAGAAACTGCTAACTGTAAAATAGGGAGAAATTTTTGTGAGTGATAAAGAGATACTAAAACATATTGAGTCTTGGCTAGAAGATGAGATACAAAACTATGCTAATAGTGGTAGAGCTATGAAACTAGAAGACAAGTATGATCATATACATTATGGTCGTTATGAAGTGGTAACAATTCTTAGAGATAAGATACAAAAATTAAGAAAGGATGAGAGATTTGTTTAGTGATGATCATATAAGAGAGTGGGCATTTGAAGAGGCAGAGACTGCATTTTCTCATTTGCTTGAGAGTCCTGCAAAAGATAGGATAGTTTATCAGATGGCTATGCAGTTAATAGAAGATGCAAAAAATGATTTAGATATGGATAAGTTTGATGATGGAGTTTAAGTATACAACTAAGTATCGTAAAGCTGATGGTACTTTATCTTGGAGATTCACACCACCTGATGATGTAAAAGTTGCAGGTGTTGTTAGTAATGTCACATTCCAAGATGGTAGAACTGCCAGACATGAGATACCTAAACTACTAAAACTGATTGAACAATACAAAAAGGGTGAGATCAAGGCAGGTAGAATAGGTTCTCGCAGTACTTTGCGTCAAGTATTTGCACATTACAGAGACTCATTTCACTTTAAGAGACTCTCGTATAACACTGAAATTGCTTACACTTATGGGTTACACTACGTATGTAGAACAAAAGTATTTGGTAAAGAGTTCGGTGATATACCTGTTGGAACGATAAACCCACAGCATTGTGCAGAGGCATATCAGACTTGGTGCGAGCTAGTTAGCGTCAGTAGTGGTAATACTCATGCTAGATTGTTATCTGTATTGTTAAACTATTGTGTATCTCTTGATGTGATAAAGAATAATCCTATGTCTAAGGTACAGAAAGAACATCATGAACCTAGATCAGTAGTCTGGACTAAAAGTCAAGTAGAATTATTCCTTGATACTGCATTTAATCATTTTAATTATAGGAATATAGGATTGTTAGTGCTGATGTGTTACGAGTGGGGTCAAAGACCTGCTGATATACGTAACTTAACTTGGGATTGTATCAACTTTGAAGATAAAAAGATTACAATAACACAAAGTAAACGTGGTGCTACAGTAGTATTACCAATACCATCTAATATAATTGATATGCTTAACCAACAGTTTGAAGACTGGGGGTGGCAACAATATGTAATACCCTATCACAGAGCTTCTGATGGGTGCTACAGGCCGTATACTTGTTCCCAAGTAGGTGAGTATACTAATATAGTTAAGGCTCTGTGTGACCTTCCTGATGACCTCAGAGCAGGTGATCTAAGAAAGACTGCTATCAATGAGATGATAGAGAGTGGTGTAGATCAACTAGCAATCATGTCTGTTACAGGTCACAAGAATGTACAAAGTCTTAACCCATACAACAAACATAATTACAACACTGCCAATCAAGCATTGCAAAAAAGAAAAAGTATTGCTTGATATTAATATTAATCACTGATACTATTCCAAAAAAGAAAGGAGATTGAATGAACGATAACCCCCATCAACCATGTCCTTATGTAGATTGTGGATCATCTGATGCATTCAACTGGCACAATGATGGGTATGGATATTGTCATAGCTGTGGTGAATCCTATCCATCTAAGACTAAGTTAAGCACATTTGATTGGGTGCAACATAAATATCCAGTAAAGAGGAGAGTAAATGTAATGGATATAGAAGTAAACGGAATGACCTTTGATGGCATACGTAGTATTGATCCTGAAGTTTGTAAACTGTATGGTATACAAATACAAACTGACAAGGATGGTAATCCTATTCGCTATGCCTATAAGTATCCACACACTGTCAAGTACAGAGACTACAATGACAAGTCTAAGTCTTGGATAAAAGACAGGGGTGTGGGTATGAATGAACTGTTTGGTCCTGAGTTTAATCAAGGATCATCACACAGGATTTATATTACTGAGGGTGAGTTTGATGCAGCTAGTTTGTATCAGATACTCAGACAAAAGTTTCCTGTTAAGTCTTTACCATCTGCATCTATTGGTGAGAAGTTTATTAAAAATAATTATAACTACCTTAATGCATTCAAGGAAGTGATCTATGCAGGTGAACTTGATGAAGCAGGTAGACGAGCTGCTGAAAGAATCTATGAGTCACTGCCAGAAAAGTTTTACTACGTACCAATGTCTAAGTACAAAGATGCTAATGAGTTTCTGGAAGCTGATGATATAGAACCTCTGTATTGGGCAGCTCAAAAGCCACAGAGATACTCACCAGAAAACTTTTTCTGTTCTGATGAGGAAGTAGAACAAGCTATACTTACAGAGAGTCCCTATGACTACATACCAACAGGTCACTCTGGACTTGATGATAAGATACGTGGTGTTGTTAAGGGTGGTCTTACTTTTATTAAAGCACCAAGAGGTACAGGTAAGACAGAGGTAGTTAGATACTTTGAGACAGGACTATTAAAGAATCCTGATACACGTATAGCTTTACTACATATGGAAGAGATGAAGTCTACTACTTATAGAGCTATGGCTACGTACCATCTTGGTGTTAATGTCAGGACTAAAGATGATGCAAAAGAAAATAAAGTATCAGAAGATGATGTTATAAAAGCTGCAAAGGATGCTACAGAGGGTGAACGTACAGTAGTGTTTGAGATGAGGTCACATGATGATCCACTCAAACTATTAGAGTATACTAGATTAGCTGCAACTGTGTATGGTGCAGAGTATATCTTTGTAGATCATGTTCAAAGACTAGCTTATCTTAGTCAGTCCGGTGTAGATGGTGCTACCTCTGTACTCACATCTCTTGGAGCAAGAATGGCACAGCTATCTAAAGAATTAAATATAGGTGTAGTATTTATATCACAAGTCAATGATGATGGTAGAACTAAGTATGCATCATCACTTGAAGAAGAAGCCATCATCTGCATCAAGATTGAAAGAGATATTGAAAGTGAAGATGAGATAGTACAGAATACTACTACCTTTATTGTCGATAAGAATAGACCATTCGCTAAGTTAGGGTATGCAGGTACAGTATACTATAATCCTGATACTACTATCCTTACTGAAGAGGTTGTAATAGGGAGAGAAGAAGCTGCATGATAATATTTGATATTGAAACCAATGGTATTAATCCAGACAAGATACACTGTATGGTATTCAGAGATACAGATGATGAAGTATCTAAGTGTACTGCTACAGATGACTACAATTATATGCGAGATGTATTGTTATCTGCTCAAGGATTAGTAGGTCACAATATCATACGTTATGATGTGCCAGTATTAGAACGTATACTAGATATTAATATTACTGCTAGACGTTTTGATACTCTGCCTATGTCTTGGGTTCTTAATCCAACTAGACCTAAGCATGGACTTGATAGTTTTTTTGCTGACTTTGGTATACCTAAACTAAAGATAGATGATTGGGAGAACCTATCTCTGCAAGAGTATGTTGATAGATGTACTAATGATGTGATGATAACAGATGCATTGTGGACAAACTTGTTGAAAAGATTTCTACATCTATACAAAGATAGGTATGAATTAGATAAGTTCTTCAGATACTTAGAGTTCAAAATGGATTGTGCAAAAGAAGCTGAACAACAAGGTTGGAAGTTAGATGTAGACATGGCTAAGTCTTGTGTAGATCAACTACTAACTTTACAAGCAGAAAAGGTGACAGAACTATCTGATGCTATGCCTATGAGAAAACTATATAGGGTACAGACTAAACCTAAAGTATGCTTTAAGAAAGATGGTTCTCTTTCATCTCATGGTAAGAGATGGTATTCTTTACTAGAAGAGTATGGTTTACCTGAAGGTTACAATGGTGAAGTAACAGTAGTAAAAGGTGCAGAAGATGCTAACCCTAACTCTACTGATCAAGTAAAAGATTGGTTAAAGTCTCTAGGTTGGAAGCCTTGCACATTTAAATACAACAAGAACAAAGACACTGGTGAAGAAAAGAAAGTAGAACAAGTCAGAAAGAATGGTGAGCTTACAGAGTCTGTAAAGTTATTAATAGAAAAGAACCCAGCTGTTGCAACATTAGAAGGTCTTACTATTATACAACATAGACTAGGTATCTTTAATGGCTTTGTTGAATGCGAACAAGATGGTTATCTCAAGGCAGAGATAGATGGTCTTACTAATACCTTTAGATTTAAACATAAGAAACCTCTTGTTAATCTTCCCGGAGTTGATAAGCCTTGGGGTAAAGAGATACGTAGTTGTTTAGTAGCACCTGAAGATTCTACATTATGTGGTGCTGACATGACCTCTCTTGAGGATACAACCAAGAGACATTATATGAAACCCTACGATCCAAAGTATGTAGAAGAAATGTCAAGAGATGGTTTTGATCCTCACCTTGACCTTGCTAAACATGCAGGTAAGATTACACAAGATGATATTAATAAACATAATAGTGGTGAAAAAGATTTGAAGTCACTACGAAAGAATTTTAAAGTGGTTAATTATTCTGCGACCTATGGTGTAGGTGCAGCTAAGTTATCCAGAGAGACAGGTATGTCTGTACGTGAAGCACAAGAACTTCTTGATGCTTACTGGAAAAGAAATTGGTCTGTCAAAGCTTTCTCTGAGTCTCAACCAATACGAAGAATATCAGGTGAGATGTGGATACAAAATCCTGTGAGTAAGTTCTGGCATAGTCTTCGCTACGAAAAAGATGCATTCTCTACTATTAATCAAAGCACAGGTTCTTATTGCTTTGACAAGTGGGTTGCATTCTATCGTACTAGGAGACCAAACATTGTGGGTCAGTTCCATGATGAAAGTATTAATGTAGTTCCTTTGGGCGAAGAGAGGGAGCATGAGAATGCATTGTATTGGGCAGTTGATAAGTTAAATGAACAGCTCAAACTAAATGTAGAATTAGGTATTGATGTACAGTTTGGAAAAAATTATGCACAAATACATTAATAATACTTGCATTGTAAATAGTAATCGTGTTACAATAATTTTTTGATTAATTATAGGAGTCTTAAATGGCAACAAGAAAAGTAATATTAACCGGTATCTCCGAGTGGGCAAAAGTATTTGAACAGAATCGTGACAAGACTGGTTATAAACCAACACCTGAAGCACAAGGTACATATGAAGCAACTGATGGTGCTTGTACTATTGATGTAATATTAGATGACGATAACTTTGGTAAGCTGAAGTCTTCTAAGTCTATGAAGAAGGGTGTTGTAGATGCTCAAGGTAGAGGTCAGAAGATAACTTTTGATAGAAAGTTCAAGACCAATAATGATTGGGAATGTGGTCCACCAATCGTTGTAAAGAATGATGATACACCTTGGAGCTATGATGAAGATGGACCAATTGGTAATGGGTCTACTGTTCAAGTTCAGCTATCTGTGTATGATATACCCAAGTATCAGAACGTAGGTACTAGACTAGAAAAGGTAAAAGTTCTTGAGCATGTAGAGTATATTCAACCACAAACTGATGGTGACGTGCCTCCCTCTACGAAAAAACCATCTAAGAAAACAAGTGAAGAAGTACTCTTTTAAGAGACCCAAACCACGAAACCTTGAGGCTAAATCTTTACAATCTCCTCAGTTTAGTCTCAAGGTTATTCCCCTTAAAATTAAAAAGATATTTAGAAAAAGAAAACATAGAGGATTACCTTATGAAAAAGATTGATACATTAGTAGAAGACATATACTCTACTATACAAGGTGAGGGTAATTGGAATGCAGCTGTTACTAGACACTTTAGTTCCAGACTGTCAATGCTATCTTGCCAGAGGTTTCTTAAACCACAAGAACCAAGAAGCTATCTTTCTTTGTCGTCAGTTGGAACACCATGTAAACGTAAGTTATGGTACAAGATTAACTTAGTAGGTAAAGGTGAACCATTAGAAGCATATACATTACTAAAGTTTTTTTATGGGGATATGATTGAAGAGTTAATACTGTGTTTAACTGCTGCTAGTGGACATAAAGTAGAGGGAATGCAAGACAGACTAGATGTTCATGGTGTAAAAGGACACAGAGATGCAATCATAGATGGTATGACTATTGATGTTAAATCATGTAGTAGCTATGCATTTAAAAAGTTTAAAGAGGGAAGGTTAAGAGATGATGATCCATTTGGTTATATATCACAGCTCAGTTCATATGTTTATGCAGGTAAAGATGATCCACTTGTTACTAATAAAACACATGGTGCTTTCCTTGCAGTTGATAAACAGAATGGACATGTTTGTCTGGATGTTTATGATTTCTCTAAAGAATTAGAAACTAAAGAGAAAGAGATATTAGAAGTTAAAGATATGGTTAAAGGAGATATACCAGAAGAAAGAATAGATCCAATACCACAATCTAAAACTAGTCCTAATACTAAACTTAGTGTACAATGCAGCTACTGTGAGTACAAGAAAACTTGTTGGCCGGAGATGAGAACATTCTTATATTCTTATGGTCCTGAGTTTCTTATCAAAGTAAAAAGTAAACCTAAAGTTAAAGAGGTGATAGATGAGCAGGTCAGCTAAAGCTAAAGGTAGACTAGGACAACAAGAGATACGTGATAAACTATTAGAGTCCTTCCCACATTTTGAAAAAGATGATATTAAGTCTGCTATAATGGGAGATACAGGTGCAGATATACAGTTCTCACCACAAGCTAAAAAGAGATTACCATTATCAATAGAAATTAAAAGACGTAAGAATGAATTAAAAACTGTGTATACATATATAGAACAAGCAGTTAAACATAATACAGGAGAGCCTGTAGTATTTTATAGATCAGATCATAGACCTTGGGTTGTAATGATAGGACTAGAACATTACATGGACTTACTTAAAGATTGGAAAATAGATGGAGATAACTAAGATGAAGATATGGGCAATGACAGAAGGTCCATATCACTATACAGATTTACCACCTGAAGATATTGAAGACTATCCTCATGTAGGTGAACTAGAATGGTTTGCTGTTTGTAAAGTAGAAATAGATGGCAAGCTTATAGATCATGAGTTTTTCTTTGAGACTCTTGATCAAGTCTATCAATGGAAAAACTATTTCAATAACAACATGGAGGCACTAGAAATAGATATGAGAGATAAAGATTATTTAGGAAAACTATCATGAGTAAAACAGCTGTGGTATATACATGTGCTCATGCAGATCCAGAGATATCCAATGAAAGATTTACTTGGTTAGGTGAGATGATATATGATCTTAAACCTGACTATGTAATTGATCTTGGAGATGGAGCAGACATGAGATCATTAAATAGTTACGATACAAAGTATCCTACTGCAATAGCATCACAAAACTACGAGAAAGATATTAATAGTTATAATGATTCTCAAGAACGTATTAGGTATAAGTTTAAAAAGATGAAGAAGAAAAGACCTGCATTCTTTGGAGCAGAAGGTAATCATGAGCATAGAATAAAGAGAGCTATTGGTTTTGATCCTAGACTAGAGGGTATAAAGTATGGTATTAGTTTTAGCCATCTTCAAACTAAGACTTGGTTTGATGAATACTATGAGTATAAAAACTCAGCACCAGATGTATTTACAAAAGATGGTGTATCCTATGCACACTATATAGCTACTGGTAATTATGGCACAGCTATGTCAGGAGAGCATCATGCCTATAGTTTGATTAAGAAGAGACATTCTTCTATCACAGTTGGACACAGTCATAGAAGACATATCTACTTTAAAGATGATGCATTTCCTAACCCATCTATAGGATTAGTAGCAGGTTCTTTTAAAGGTGGTCAAGAAGCATGGGCAGGTCAGGCAAACTTAGAGTGGTGGAAAGGTGTAGTCATAAAAAGAAATATAAACAATGGTGCATACGATCCAGAATTTGT
>VTLG01010779.1_pt1 | contig 11604 bp, 4 predicted proteins | sample 4694571 | NCBI WGS metagenome assembly VTLG01 (sample SAMN12604809, study PRJNA352737) | marine metagenome | biome: ENVO:00000447; feature: ENVO:00000209|ENVO:00000569|ENVO:01000036; material: ENVO:00002151; isolation source: viral sequences binned using virsorter ... | reverse complement strand
CATTGTAGCTAATTCTGTTAGTTCGGCATCTAATGGTTGCTTACTATCTATCTGACCTTGTATACCAGATGTAATACCAGCTGCTTGGTTTAATTCTGCTGTAGTTGCAGTTAAACCATCTAACTTATTTATTTCAGTTGCATTAGCAGTCACACCATCTAGTATGTTTAACTCAGCTGCTGTAGAAGTTACACCATCTAGTGTATTTAATTCTGAAGTGCTAAGAGTTGCACCATCTAGTATTGATAATTCTGTTGTAGATACTCCATTAACTGTGCCAGTTGTGACTACATTCTGACTACCAAAGTCAGGGCTAATTTTTGTACCAGCTATAGCAGCTGACGCATTAATGTCAGCATTTACTATAGTTCCGTCTGCGATATCTGTAGAGGTAACTGTTCCGTCAGCTATCATAGTTGAAGTGACTGTTCCAGTATCTCCAGTTGTTATAACTGTACCTGTTGTATCAGGAAACGTAATAGTCCGATCTGCTGTAGGATCAGCTACTGTTATAGTTGTTTCATTAGCATTATCAGTAGCACCTTCAAATGTAATGTCAGCATCTTCACCCATATTAAGAGTACCAGTCATTGTACCACCTAATGTACTAAGTGAACGTTGACCTACCTCTTGGGTTTTGTAAAGGTTTTGTGTAAAGTTGTCGTTTAAATCTTCTGACTTAATTGCTGATCCAGCATAAAAAGTAGCTGTTAGATTATCAACACCGGTTTCTCTAAATATTTTGATTTGAACTCCGTTACCCGGAGCAGTATTAAATTGTAGTGTCGTTGCTGTTGGCAATGTAAATGCCGTAGTTTCGACTGCATCAAGACTAGCTTTTATGTCTGACGCCTTAAGATATGGAAATGTAAAGGAGTACGTTGTTGTACTCCCGTTACCAGTATAATTGTTTTGTGTAACAGCACTCATAGTTGCTATTTCCTCATTTTAAGTATTTTCTCGGTGGCTTTTACTTTGTTACTTACACCTATAGCACCTTCAACGTCTCCCTGTTTCATTAAGAAATTAGCGTTTTGCTGATGTAATATAACATTTGCTATGTTGGGTTGTTCACGTAGCAATTTAATTTCTGCTATCTTTTGTGCATTTTTTACCACATTATCAATAGCAGTAAAGACAGGTAAGTCTTCTGTATCTAATGTAATTAGTTCAGAGTTTTTACCGCCTTTTCTATGTTCTCGTAAAACAGCTAAATCATCTTGAAACTTTTTGCTTTTAAATATACGCTCAAGTTGTTTCCACATTTGCTGTTCTCCTATATATTTATATATTAGTTCTCTTTCTTGTGGTTCATACTCGTAAGATCCTGTAGAATCTTTCTTTAACATAGACAAACCATTGTATCCTATCTGACGTAATTGATCTCTCCAAGGCTCGTTTGTACCACTTACACCTAGAGGACTAAGTGCATTAAGAAAACGTAAGAATGGATTATCAATATCGTTAACAGGCTTACCAGTCCAGATGTCAATTTGCTCTGGCATTGTGCTAGACAAGAAAGGTATTCTTGCTTTTATGTATCCGCCTACATCGTCAGTTGCTATATCTTTTAATGTAGAGTCAATAGCTTTATTTAGTACACCAATAGTAGCACTAGACGGTATTAAACTAAATGTACTCTGACCTATCTTACGATATAGTCCACTCATATCTCCGTTGATAAAAGCTATAAGAGGTTCTAGACCTTGTAGTGGTGTTTCGTTTAGGAATGTAGCAGCAATCGTCCAACTTAGTTTAGCTTGTAAACTTTGTAAGAATGATTCATCTATGTCGTTAGCATAGTATGCAACATCACCCATTATTGCAAGTACCTGTTCTACACCGGGTATACCTTTGTAAGATACGTAGACATCATTGTCTTCGCCGGGTATTGGCATTCTAATAGTCTTAGGTTCGTAACCCATTTGTGTACGCTCTTTGTTTCTACGTGACGCATTGTAGTGCCCGTTACCACGTATACCACCTGACATTGCATAAGCTTGTAATGATGATACAAGCATACCACTAAAGATTAATCTACCTGTATATTCAGCACGTAAGTTTTCCCATATAACTCTAGCATAAGGTGTGTTAGCCATGTTTATACCATGCTCTAATAACGCCTCTGCTATCTCATCATCTGTTTTAGCATATATAGTTTTACTATACTTACTAATACCGGGTATGAGAGATATAGGTGTATAAGATGCAGCAACCTTCATGTAGTTACTCGCAGTACGAGGAAACATCATAAAGTCTTTTAATATAGGATAAGCTGTTGTTGCTTGGTTAACATAGTTTGCTACACCATCATCTAGGTTTAGCTGTATTTCACCAGCAAATTGTCTTACAACATCATCACGTATTAAACCATCACCGTCAAACATCTTGTCATAATGTTTTTTCTCTGCCTTTAATATTTCAGTCCAGTCGGCAAAACCTTTGTCACTAAACACATCATCATACGCTTTCATACGTGAGTAATAGTGTGCTAAGTGTGTACCAGTAAACTGATCTGGAAATACCATAGCTGTCATACCATAGCGTAACGCAGGGTGTGCACCCATTTGCTTCAGACCTATAGCCATATCAAGTTGCATAAGCTTACCGATATTACCTTCTTTTTCATACAAAGGACGCATGCCCTCCATAATCTCCCAAGTCTTATCAGTCTTAAACACAAAGTCCTTACGATATGCTCTAATCATAGTCTCAGGATCTTTATGTGCTTTCTTCATCATTTCAAATGCGTCATGCAAAGCACGTCTGTTAGTCTCAAACACAGCACCATTATAAAATAGCGTACGTTTAAAACCTTCAAAGCCATCTTGATAACCATAGAAACCATGACCTAGTAGTGATGTAATAGGTTTCAGAATTAACTGTGCACCATTACCTACAGCAGCTCTAAATGCAGACAGCCCAGATAATACATTATTGTATCTTACAGCCCATGCACCTCTAGCAAACAGGTTCATAGATTTAGGGTCAGGACTTTTAATAAGACCCATAGGTGTAATCTGATTAGCAGCCCACTTGTATAATTTAGCTAGGCTATCTACATCACCATTAGTATGTGCAAACGCATCAACTAAAGGACGTAATGCTTCTGGATTAGTTTTCTTGAGTTTCTTAAGTTCTTTTGTAAATCGTTTGTTTCTAGCATGTATAGAGTTTTCTGCTTGTTTAAATTCAGTTAGTAGTGTTTCTAATGCTTCGTCGATATTACCGGGAGGTACTTGGTCAAACCAGTTCTTATTACGTAGCTGCCAACCAGATATATACTTGTTAAGTGCATACTCATCCATTAAGAAAAATAGCTTATCAAGTATATTTTCCATAGCACGGTTTTCGTCTATAACAGGATCTAAGTCAGTTATAGCTTCTGCAATACTAGCAGCTTCTCTACCAATAGAATCCATTGCTCTTGCAGATGCTTTACCTATATCTCTGCCTAAGAATCTGTCAACAAGATCACGCATAGCAAACGCTGCTGCTCTAGCCTGATCTTCGTTTATCATTTCAATCTTAAACTTACCCATCATGAGATTTTTTACGTCTCTGTTTTCTAGGAATAGTTTTTTAACATCATCAACAGTAGATAGTGGATCTATAATATCTTGATAGATACCCCATGCTGCTGCATTCATATCTTTAGATGTAATTCTTACACCATCTACAATAGCATTAAATCTACCAGCATCTCTTGAACTTTCTGCTACACCCATCACAGCACCACGTGATTTAGGTCCTACCATAAGACCTTTGTTTAACATAGAGTCTGTAATTATAGGAGCAGGGTCGCCTGCTGATGTACCTTGTTTAATAGCTGTAGTATCAGCCATATTACGAGCTACATTACCGGCGTTAGGAATTGTACGAGCTTTCTCTGCATCATCAAATAAGTTAGGAGATATGTCAGGATCTATACCTAGATCTAACTCTAACTGTTCTATGTCTGCTTTCTTAGCATTAGCAGCTGCATTAGTTTCTATTTCTACAGTTGCATCACTTCTACGCTGTACATCATCTATCGAGTCAATAATACCTAGCTCGTTCTCGATTCTAAGTTTTTCATCAATCAAAGCTCGCTCAGTTTGTGAGCCAATAACTTTTCTTTTACCTTTGTTTAAAGATAATACTTCATCTATTTCTGCTAAACGTATAAGTTTATCGTTATCACCACCAAGCTTAAGCTGTGTTTGTTTATATGTAACAGCAGTATCATCTAGTGGTTCCATCCAGTCCATAGTCTTGCGACCATTTTTAATATCAGCAAATGCACCTAAAACATTACCTAATATAAGTAATGGTCCATTTTCTAACATAGTTCTGGCTTTACGTATACCGGGACTATCAGAATCTTTTGTCTTAAATATCTCAGGTATTGGTAGTACACCTTTTGGTCCAAACGCTTTAGGTGCTACTTCTGCAAGTGTAGTAAGTGCAGTTTTTTCTTCTGAAGTATCACTCAGACCTACAATAGCAGTATCTGCAAAACCGTTTGCAAGTAACATAGCACCTAGTCTTTTATACCAACCAGTACTAAATCTTGCAGCTTGTGGAAGATATCTACCAACAGCAGATGATGCTAAATTACCAGCAGCAATAGCTGGTACTAATATAGACGATATTTTACTTATTTGTTGATGTGCTGGGTTTTCCCATTTAGTTTTAGCATCCCACCAATCATCTACTTTAGATAATGGTTTGATAGAACCTATAGCATCAAACACAAAGTCTACAGCACCTTTACCTATAGCAGCTACACCTTTTACAGCATTACCAGTATAGTTATTAAATGTTTCTACAGCATTAGGGTTTTGATTTCTAATCTCTTCAGTAGACATATTATAATACTTTTGATTAAACTTCTCACGTAACTCATCACGTTTGTTACTTTGAGGCATTCTAAACCAAGTATTATATTCGTTTAGCATTGCGTCTTCATTCTTTTCATCAGATAAATCAACAGAGCTATACCCATACTTAGCACCAAATGCAGATGGATACTTTGTACCAGTGGTGTTAGAAGGTGCTACTTGATTTGGTTCTTGGTCTATAAGACTGGCATCTAACGCTGCATCTGTAAGAACGTCGGCTGATGCCAGTATTTCACCATCTTTTAATTCTTCTTCATTCATTGTGCATCTCCTTTAACAAGTTCTCCATCTTTATAAGCTCCAATCAGATACTTTAGTGCATCTTTTTGTTGTAAGTTACCACCAGCATGTCGTGCAACATCAACATATGAGGGAGGTATAAAAAGTATTCTTTCCGCTCCTTCTTGACTGCTATCATAATATAATTTACTTTCTTTAAATAAATTATTTATATAGCGTCTAGCATTAAAATCTTTATACTTTCGTTCAAGTATTTTAAGGTTGTCTGGTAAAGTTATTGTGTCTTGACCTTTTCTAACCGCTATAGCTATATCTTCAAGTTCTGTAGTAGAGATGATATTTTTACCTTCTCGTTTAATTTTAGCTAAAGCTGTATTTAAACTAAAAACATCAAGATCTATCTCAGCATTTTTACCTAAGTTTATAACATTACCCGGTAAAGTTTTTGTAGTAAATTGTGTAAATGTCGCAACACTAACATTAGGATCTTCAGCACTTATACGTCTAAATATGCCTTTACCGATATATGTAGTAGTTCCAATAGTTTGTGTAGATGTATCATCAGCTAGCTTTTGTATGTCTGCTTCTACTCTCTGGTGACGTTCGTGAGGGTTTGAGATACCACCATATCTTTTATCAAATAAATAATAGTATAATTGTTTAGTAGCTCTTATAGCTCTTTTAGCATTCTCGTTTGCATCACCCGCTTGACTAAAAGTAGTTGCTTCTAACTGACCAATAAGAGAAGTTGCATAACTCTCTATCTTTTTGTCAAAATCTTCTCCATTATGTGCTTCTCGAAGAGCATTAACAGTGTTTAAAAAAGGTTCTGCTCCAACTATGTCATTTACTTTTTCTTGACTTAGACCATCAATTAATGATATAAATTCTGGAAAATCATCTTGCCGTATAGCTTGCATAACTTTAGTTACAGTAGCTTTGTTATTTTCAGTTTGATTAACATATAATAACTTTGCAGCTCTAGCTTGTGCATTAGTATTACCTTGATTGTTAAAGTATGCAGCTACTAATTTAGCTGTACCATCCTCTTTATCAAAGTCACCATTTCTATTTTGTTCATCTATCTTAAATACTGCACCAGTATCTTCGACTTCATTAAGTGCTGCATTAGCATCTTTTAGGTTATTATAGTTTCTAGTCCATACTTGTTTAACACGTTCTATCATAGCTGGGTTTTTTTCTGTCCAGTATTTACGAGTAGGATTACCCGGTCCTACTGGTGACTGCAATGTAGCTATTAATGCTTTCATTTTACGCCAGTCAGTAGCATAAGGTTCTGATACTGCTAGTTCACCTAATATAAATTCTGTTGCTTCCATAGGATTTATCATACCATAATGTGATACAATAGAATTATTTTTAGTACGTGTAAAACCTGTTAGGTATGTTGTAACCAACTGGTCAAAGTTTTCTTGATTAGGTTCAGCAGCAAATATCTTTTTATCTTCTATAAATTTCTTTTGATAAATTTCATGCTTTGAGTTGAGTACAGCAACAGTTTGTTGTTTTGCTCCTTCTTGCTTAAATACTTTTGATATTTCTAAACCAGCCATAGACATAGGATCTATGCCAAACTTTTTTAATATCTCTTGACCACGAAACTCATAAATATCTGATGTATCGTAAGGGTTTTTAAGTAAATCATTATCACTAATGTCAGTTCTGAGTTCATTAAAAATCTCATCTTTTTTACTTTTGATTTCATCAGCTATTAATTTCTGACCATAGTAACCGCTAACTCGATAGATGTCTCCTAGATAATCAGCTTCGTCTATTTTATTATTAAGCATAGCTGAGTTACGTTTTTCTTGTAACCCTTCTGTAGCTTGCTTATTCATTTCAAAGTGTGCTGAACCTAGATTATCTAGTACACCAGCAGCATCTAGCTTACGGTATTGTTCCATACCGAATTGTATGTCGTTAAACTTTGCTAATCCAGTAGCTAACTTACCTAAGTTTGCACCAAGTGTAGGGGACAGTTTAGCCCACATATTAGCTTCAGCTGTTTTTCGTTTAATCTCAGCTTGTTTGTTTTCTAGGTCACGCTTTGCAAGTAGTTGTTGATTTTCAAGTTCCAGTTTTTGTCTGTTAACTTCTAGCTTCTGGATATCATCTCTGTTATCTTTTGCACTTTTATAACTTCTCCGTAGATCAGTCAAGTTAGATTCATCCAGTTGCTTTTGCCTTGCACTTCGTTCTTTCAAGGCGTTGATTTCTATATCAGATTGAAGCCGCATGTTTTGTAACTCTGCGGCTCCACTGATAGTTAAGTTTTGATAGCCACCTCCTTGGAGTTGCTTTTTAAAACCTTTTGCCATTATCGTCCGTATTTAATAGTTGCGTATGTGTTAAATGCACTACCTATAGATCCAGCAATACCACTAATTGATGTGCCCCATGCTTGGCTAGCTGCTGCACCCGGGGATGCCATAGCTCCTAGAACTGGTCTAGGTCCGAAGTCATAATCTTGATATACCCGTGGATATATAAATGTTGCTTGTGGTGTTGGTAATGGTTCTATCGGCATTGGTAAAATACCGGGATCTAACATTTTTGCAGCGTATGCTCGTAAGTCAGCTGCTGATCTTTCTCGACCTATAGACTCTAATGCAAACTCGGTGTTAGCTGAGGCATTCAGCATTTGTGCATTAAGCATAGCAATTTTATTGCCATAAGATAATGCTGCTGTAGCTGATAATTTGTCTGCTGTTCTACCAGAGACTCCTCGTGCTCGTAGTGCACCTTCTTTCATTAAAGAATCTATATATGCTTCGTTAGCATCATATGCTGATTCTTGTTCTATCTCAGCTAATTTTGCTAACTCTTGTTCTCTTCCCCTTACGTGGGCTTGTTCATTAATTGTAAGCTGATCTGCGTAGATCTCATTTGATCTTTTAAATTGTTGTTCGTTAGATGCTTGTTGTTTATTTCTAATTTGTAAATCGTAGTTATACTGTCTTAAATTAGTCGCATCTCTAAATGCAGCCAGTTTACCTTCTTGTTCTGCTTTGAGTTCTATTTCTTTTACCAGATAATCTCGTTGTGAGAGTAACTGGTTTTTTTTCATTTCCCATGCTTCGGTATCATATTCTAGCTTTCTTTGTGCTGCATCATTCTGCAAGTTAGCAGATTCTCGTGCTGCACCAGCTGCTTTACTACCGGCAATGAGAGAACCAGCTGTGCTTATTACAGCTCCAGTAATTAATCCAAAAGCCATTATGTCCTCTTATAAAATCTAGGTGAGTATATTCCTTCCCACATCATAGAGTTGAGAGCGACTGGGAACGGTGTATCATTAAATAATCTTAATGTAAAGTTTTCTGTTTTTTGATGTATAGGTAAAGTAAATACTGTCTGATCTGCTAAGGGTATATCATTAGCTAAATACTGGTCAGCTGTAATAACTGGATTTAAGTTATACCACTCATCTGTATAGATAAGTACAGTTGCACCGTTTGCTGGTGCTGCATTCATTGTTAACTGTGTATTACTATTAACTGTAAAATCTGTAGTTACAACATTGTTTATTTTAACTTTAATTTGATTAGAGTCAATATAACTAATGTTCGATGGGTCCCAAGTAAAAACTGTGGTACTACCGTCACCTGTATATTCTTTTTTACCTTGACGTATACCTTTAGACTTAAGCTTAAAGCCCATAACTCCTGATAATCCTACAGCAAATTTCATACGTGCTACAGTTAGATTAGCAGAAAAGTCAGACTTAGTCATTGCATCGTCTATTTTAAAGTATGTTTTAGGTAATATAATATCAAAATCAAATTTATATCCTACAATAACATCACTAGCTATACTTGTTAAGTTTTTAAATGGTACTTTAAAATATGTGTTACCACTTTCTACTACACGTTCTGGAGTCATTGTAAATCCAGACTCAATAAAGTTACCTGTAGCAGTTGTACCTTTAATAATAAGTACTGGTGTTAAGTTTGTAGCATCAGTATAAGGTATAAAACATTTACTAAATTCTCCAGCTGTATCATATGTAACAGAACTAGCTGTAGCATATAAGTCTATACAAGGGTTAATCTTTTTACCTTCGTTGTTAACAATAATAGCATCTTGTGGACTCTGACTTAAACTAGCTTTACTTAATGTAAACTGACTACCCTGCTTAGTTACAGCATAAAAGTCATCAGAGTCAGCAGCCATAGCTTGCACGTTACCCATAGTTTCCCAGTTAAACCATGCTTGTACTAAGTTCTTTTCTCCGTCATTGTATGTACGAAAGAAATATATGTATCTAGAACTTTGTCCAGACATAGCAATAAACTGGTTTTGTGGACTAGCTATCAGTGTATCTACTGTAGCCGGAACCCACTCATTTACAACTCTACCTATGTCAAGTACAACAGGGTTTTCGTTTTCTCCACGAGTTACCATACCAAATATTCTCGTGTAACTTGGAGTCTTACTGATAAAGTTTATAGTTGTACCCATATCTACTGGGTCTATAACTGTATCCATTTCGTAGTTAGCTATTGCACGAATAGATGCTTTACTTGGTGTTAGTATACCATCAGATGCAGCCATCAAAAATTGTTGGTTAGCACTAAATAATATTAAACCCTGTGTAGTAGGTATAATACTATGTAATGCAGCTGGTCGTATAGTAGATGCTCTTAGATCTATAGGGTCTGCATCTGTAACTGTTTGAGCTGATGTGTGATAAAAGTTAAAAAACTGTTTAGACTGGCTCATAGATACGTTATCAGATGACAAGAATCCTAATCTATTATTATGAAAAAAGGCTTGTTGTATCTTCTTACCTATAAAACTAGGATGGTCATTAGTCTCATCATCACCAACATCTCTAGCTACCCATGTTACACGCTGAAAAGTAAAAGCATTTGTGCCTGTATTTATCAACTCATGAGGCATAGTAGTATTGTCAAGTCCTGTAGATACATTAGGAGCTAAGCCTTCTGACCAGAATCCCGGTCCAGATGCACCGTTGTCTGCTGTATACTTCATAAAGAATGAAGATGTTGTAGCACCACTATTAAGTATTTTAACTACGTGACCATTCTTGGACTCGTTAGGTAGTTCTGCTAAGGTAGCAATTTGATCTTGAAAGATACCTAGTTTGTTTGCATTAGCTCCGCCACTACCTGTAAGAGTAAATGTAGCGTTACGTGATAAATGTAAACTGTCAGATAGTCGAGTGACTACTAAACCAGATATATTAAAATTATTTATATTACTTTCCATTGTAGTTAGAACAGCTGTATAATCATCACTTGCACCAGAGGTAAATGTTGTAGTCTGTCCAGCTACAGTAATACTGTAAGGTATGTTATTAGCATCACCTATCAGTTTAATAGTCCCCTGTGAATTTGCAGTGAACGATGGTGCTGCTGTTACAGCTGCTGTCTTTGTTTTGTTAGTTATAATACTAACGTCTTGTACAGTCAGTACATCATAATCTGTACGTGTTCCTGTAAGGTATGCCTGTGCCCCTGTACCGTATGTAATAGAGGCAGATGCACCAGTCACAGCATTCCATATTGCAATGGCTCCCTGAGACTGTCCAGAGGGCACTGGGGTAATACACCCTATGTACCTCTCTCCTTCTGTTCTAGATATGTAGAACCACTTTGAATTATCGTATGTAGTGCCTGTACCTAGATTAGCAATCCATTGAAATCCGGGTCTTTTAGTAAGTCCAAAGGTTGGATCAGGGTATCCGTTAAGACACTCCTCTACCTGACCGGGAAGTTTTTTATCATCTGATTGTCTAGATACACCACCTAGGTAGTTCTCAACTCTTTGTGTTACTGCTGGCATTATCTTTGTAAAGCGTGAAATGGTTGATAGCTTTGATAGTAGTTTTGTGAATCTTGTGGATGTCCAAACATAGTGTACTGACCTTGTGATGTTTCATACTCAAGAGCAGTTGATCTTTGTAATGCTTCCTCTTTCTCAAGTCTAGCATACTGGTCATCATCACCTACTATTCTACCAGATACAATCTTAGCTGCTCTGGCTACAATAAAGTTACTTATTGGTTGTGGTAAATCTATATAGTCAAACAGCCATATAACATCACATTCGATAGGACTGTATGTCCATTTGTATGTATGGTTCTGTCTATCATATAGTTTACCACTTCTACGTACAGCATGGTAGGGTGTATTCTGTGCGTTTTCTGTTAGTTTTATTTGTAATATATTATTAGGTATAAGTATTTCGTCGTTGTTATCTTTTGTAAACTCATAGTGATACTCTCTGTTAAAGGTCCATCCCTCTGATTGTACCTCTTTAGACACCTGTAACAGTGTATCATAAGCAATCGCAACTTCCGGGTTGGTTTGGTCTAGTGTAGTTACAGGAGCCTGACCACATGATGTGAGTATCTGGTTTATAGCTGGTAGCTCTTGTGTAGCATTTGTGGTTGGAAAAGGCATAATAAAAAAGGGGAGCCGAAGCTCCCGTATAA